>ERZ857965.97-NODE-97-length-138066-cov-27.896965_pt1 | contig 138066 bp, 137 predicted proteins | sample MGYA00519758_ERZ857965 | MGnify/ENA primary metagenome ERZ857965 (study PRJEB31778, sample SAMEA3449381) | human gut metagenome | biome: human gut; feature: human-associated habitat; material: faeces | place: United Kingdom | collected 2010/2012 ...
CACATAAAGATATAGCTTTCGAATTCGCTTCTGCAATTAGTCCGGTATTTAAACTATATTTAATAAAAGAATTTGAAAGGTTAAAAGAAATTGAAAATCAAAACAGGGAGTGGGATGTAAAAAGAATATTAACGAAAAACAATTATTTAATACATACGGATGCAATTAAAAATTACATATTGCCAGATAATGATTTTTATAAAAATAGAGAATGGTTAAAATATGCTGAAGAAGCTGATATTTTAAATGTAGTCATATTTAACACAACGGCTAAGAAATGGAGAGAACTTAATCCTGATTTAGCTAAAAATTCAAATGTTAGAGATTATGCTACAATAAATGAATTAACAGTATTATCAAATTTAGAATCACATAATGCTGAATTAATAAAAGAAGGAAAAAGCAAAGAAGAGAGATTTGAAATTTTAAGTAAAATTGCGAAATATCAATTAGATATACTTAACAATGCAGAAAAAATAAAATTATTGGGAGATGGAAATAAAAAGGAGTGATAAAATGAATAAATGATTCTATACAAGCACCAATTGATTTTGAATTTAGATTATTATATATGTGTCAAGAACAACCATGGAAATGGGCGGATATTGAGATGGATCTATATCAAAAGCCAGAGGACTATAAAAACATTTGGAACTATATAAAAAAGTACTATAAAGAGTTAAATGAAATAAAGTTTTTAGAACAAAGAATGATCATTTATAGAATTTGGAATGATACAGGTCATTTAAAGAAATATCATAATGTTGAATTAACTAAAGGAATAGTTGAAAATTCAAAAAAATTAATATAGTAAATATAAAGGAAGTGATGTATATGGAAAAATATGTATCAATAACTAATAATGAAAGAATATGTTATGAAACAGTTAATAAATGTCCTATATGTAATAGCTCAATTGCACCAGTAGAGAAAAGTAAGTTTTTTAATAGTGATAGTAAGATGTACTTTTTTATGTTTGAATGCCCTGCTTGCAATAAGGGATTTATTACTCATTACAATTATACAAATGAAAGAAAAATAAAAAATGATATTAGTTATAATATGTTGAAATTGGTAAACTCATATCCAAAAGTCCCAGAGTTACATCAATTTGATGAAAACATTAAAAAGTTATCTTCAAATTTTTGTGAGATATTTAATCAAGCTTATGTTGCTGAACAAATGAATCTTAATGAAATTGCTGGAATAGGATATAGAAAAGCTTTAGAGTTTTTAATTAAAGATTATTGCATTGATAAAAACAAAGAACAAGAAGAGAAAATAAAAAAAGAGCCATTGAGTCAGGTAATAACCAACTACATTTTAAGTGATAAAATAAAAAATCTTGCAAAAGCATCTATTTGGATAGGTAATGATGAAACTCATTATGTTCGTAAATACGAGGATAAAGATATTAAAGATCTAAAAAGATTTATATCAGCAACAGTTGCATACATAACATATGAATTAATTGCAGATAGTGCACAAGAATTTGTCAATAATTAAGGAGTGATTTAAAATATCAAAATTAAGAATAGCTGCATATATTAGAATTTCAAAAAAAGAAAAAGAAGTAAATAGCATATCAAATCAAAAAGATTTAATAGATTATTACATTAAAGATAAAGAAGATATGAAGATATATAATTACTATGTAGATAATGGCTATAGTGGGACAAACTTTGATAGACCTGAGCTAAAAAGAATGTTAAAAGATATATCAAATAAAAAGGTTGATATAGTAATTGTTAAGGATTTATCAAGATTAGGTAGAAATTATATTGAAGTAGGAGAATTACTTCATTCTATTTTACCATTATATGATGTAAAACTTATTTCAATTAATGATAATATAGATGGATTAAATGATGAAGAAGATAGTTATTTATTAAAAGGCTTACTTAATATTTATAACGAGAGCTATCCAAGAGATATATCTAATAAAGTTAAAACAGCATTAACTACTAAAAAGATAAATGGTGAATTTGTAACTTCTTATGCACCATATGGATATAAAAAATCAAGATACGAAAAGAATAAAATAATTATTGACACAGAAGCAGCTAAAAATGTAAAAATGATATTTGACAGTATAGAAAAAGGCCTAAGCAAGAAAGAAATAGTAGATATTCTAAATAATAAAAAAATCAAAACTCCAATGGAATATATTAAAAAATCGGATGAAGGAAAGATGTGAATATCAGTATGATTATTGGAATTCTAAATAATAAAGTATATATTGGAGATTTAATTCAACAAAAGCGAAAACGAATTAGTTTCAAAAATCATAAATTTGTAAAAACAAAAGAAGATGAGTTAATAATTACAAAAAGTAATCATATGGAGATAATAAGCAAAGAGCAATTTGAAAGAGTGCAAGATATAATTAAACATTCAGTAAAAGTAAATTCAAATAATAAATATGATCTCTTTTCAGGATATTTGAAATGTACAGAATGTGATAGTAACTTGACTATTAGAAAGAGTAAAGAATATACATATTATGCTTGTTCATCTTATGTGAGAAAAAGAGGAAGCGATAATAAACATACAATAAGAAAAGATATTTTAGAGGAAAAAGTTATTACAGAAATAAGTAATAGACAAACAACCCAAATAGATAAGTTGAATAGAAAGTATATTTATGATTTGATAAATATGATATACTTAAATAAAGATGGATCAATAAAAATAGAGTTTAAAAGAAAATAATTAATAAATAGGAGATGAAATGGATAATTTAAAGCAATTAAAAAATGAAGAAATAGTTGATTTAATAAAAAGTGGAAAAGTAGAAGTGGCTGATATTGTTGATTCAGGAATTTGTTCTACTTGCTTTAATAAAAAGAACAATCATATTTTATATGGAGACAATACTGATAAAATGATATTTGAAAATGACAAATTCGAATGCTTTTTAGTAGGAAATCCAAGAGCAGATGGACATACTGCAATAAGCACTAAAACACATTATAAAGATATGATGGAAATAGATGATGAAACATGTAATGAAATATTTGTATTAGCTAAAAAAATAATGAATATTTTAAAAGATGTTTATAATGCTGAAAGTGTATATCTTTGTACAATGTGTGATGGACCAATGAATCATTTTCATATTCAATTAATTCCACGATATTCATTTGAAAAAAGAGGTTCAAAAAATTTTGTAAAACCAAGATTTGAATATAAAGAAGATAAAGAAAAATTATTAGAATTGAGAAAACAATTAAATTATAAAGTAGGTGAGTAAAATGAGTAATGAAAAAAGTTGTGCAAGTACGAGTATCAACTGGTTTCCAGGTCATATGGCCAAAACCAGAAGACAAATTACAGAAGATTTAAAGCTAATAGATGTAGTAGTAGAACTATTAGATGCAAGAATACCAATATCAAGCCAAAATCCAGAAATTGCCCAAATAACAAACGGAAAGAAAAAAATAATAGTACTAAATAAATGTGACTTATCAGATGAAAAAGAAAACCAAAAATGGGTAAATTATTTTAATAAAAAACAAATACCAGTAGTACTAGTAGACTCAAATACAGGAAAAGGAATAGAAAACTGTTTAAAACAAATAGAAAATATAATGCAAGAAGACTTAGAAAAACATGCACAAAAAGGAAGAATAGGAAGAAAAATAAAAGTAATGGTTTTAGGAATACCAAATGTAGGAAAGTCATCATTTATTAACAGAATAGCCAAAAAAACATCAGCAGGAGTTGGAAATAAACCGGGAGTAACAAAGCAAAAACAATGGATACGAGTAAACGAAAAGGTAGAATTATTAGATACACCAGGTGTATTATGGCCAAAATTTGAAAGCAATGAAGTAGCATTAAATTTAGCATTTACAGGAACAATAAAAGAAAGCGTTTTAGAAACAACAGAGGTTGCATATTATTTATTAAAATTATTGATTGAAAACTATATGCAAAATCTATGTGAAAAATATAAACTAGATGAAAGTTATGTAAAAGAGATACTTGCAAGAGATCTTCCAGAAAATGAAAATATATATGAAATAATGCTGCAAATAGGTAAAAAAAGAGGATGCATTGTATCTGGAGGAAATGTTGATGATGAAAAAACAGCAAAAATAATATTAGATGAATTTAAAAATGGAAAATTAGGAAAAATAACCATTGAAGGAGTAAGATAGTTAAATATGGAAGAATGGATAGAAATAAAAAAAGCAAAAGAAGAAGTAAATTTAATGTCTCCATTAACATGGGCATATGTGGGAGACGCAGTATATGAATTATATATAAGAACTAAGCTTGTTAATGAAACTAATTTAAAACCACACAAATTACATATAGAATCAATAAAATATGTTAAAGCAGGAGCACAAGCAAAACTGTTAGAAAAAATATATGAAAATTTAACAAATGAGGAACAAGAAATAGTTAGAAGAAGTAGAAACACACAAAATCACCATTTACCAAAAAACTCAAATGTACAAGAATACATGTACTCAACAGCATTTGAAGGATTAATTGGCTATTTATACTTAACAAAACAAAATAATAGAATAAAAGAAATACTAAAAAATATATAAAATGCTTGTAAATAAAAAATATTTAGTATATACTTTTAAAGTAGAAATATATTATTTAATTATAAGCAAGTAGAACTTTGAAAATTCAATACCTTTGTAAGGAAAAATAATAAAAATTTGCTTATAAATAATAGTGTATAAAATACACAACATAAAGAAAAGATAAATAAAAACAAATTTATTAAAAAATCAAAAGAAAAAATAAAAGGAGGAAAAACATAAGTGAAAAATAAGTTAAAAGAACAATTAAAAACAAACAAAGGTATTACATTAATAGCACTTGTAATAACAATAATTGTGCTTTTAATACTAGCAGGAGTAACAATTGCAACATTAACAGGTGATAATGGAATATTAACAAAAGCACAAAGTGCAAAAACACAAAATGATAAAGCAACAGCAAAAGAAAAGGTGGATTTAGCAATAGCAGCAAGTTTAGATGAAACAGGAAAAATAAATTTAGGGCAGTTAAAAACAAATTTAAATAATATTGATGGAATAAATCCAAAAGTAGGAGATATAACAGACAGTCGTTTTCCATTAGAAGTAACAGTAGATGGAACAAAAGTTACAATAAAAAAAGATAGTAATGGAAAATATAGTACAAGTGTAGGAGAAAGTACTGGTTCATCAGGAGGTGGACAAGAGGAAGAACAGATATCAGACCATTCTGAAGTAGTAGTACCAACAATAACAGCAACAGGAAATTTAGCAAATAAACCAAATATAAAAGAAGTAAGACAAGGCAATATTCCAATACCACAAGGGTATAATTATATAAAAGGAGACAAAATAGGAGGAGCAGTAATAACAGATGCAGCAAGTGGAAAAGAAAAAGAAGGAAATGAATTTGTATGGGTGCCAGTAGATACATTAAGCAATATGGCTGTACCAACTAGTGGAACGGATGCAAATAGAAACACAAATTACAGGGGAGTTTTATATAACTGGAATACAGATGCTACAGGAAATACAGCATATGATTGGAGTGCAGATTCAACAAGTTATAGAGAACCAGCAAATTCAAGTAGTGATAGTACAAGTAAAAATTCAAGTTGGACATCAACATTGTACCAAGAAGAATATAATAAGATGATTAAAAGTGTATCACAATATGGTGGGTTCTATGTTGGAAGATATGAAATGAGTTTAAATAGTGAAACTAAAAATGCAGAGTCAAAATATGGAGCAACATCAGCCAATGCAAAAGATACTGATACAAATCAATGGTATGGATTATATAATAAAGCCAAAACATATGCACCAGAGAAAAATTCAGATAATACAGAAAATGCAAGTCAAAAAGTAGTATCAAGTATGATATGGGGAAGTCAGTATGATGCAATGTTAAAATGGATGAAAGGTAATAAGATAAATGTTACAAGTAGTAGTCCAACAGATTTATCAATAGGAACTACGTCAAGAAATACAACAAGAGTGACTGGTGGAGCAAATAATGGACAAACAGTAAGTAAAGATAAGTTGAGTAATATTTATGATTTATTAGGAAATAGTAGTGAATGGACACAAGAGGCCAGCAATACCTTTGGCCGAGTTTACAGGGGTGGCAGTTACCGTGATAGCTATGCACCAAGCTTTCGCTACTACCGCAGTCCGGCCAGTACCGGTTCCGACAATGGCAGTAGGCTCACACTTTATATAAAGTAGGACTGAACTCTAAAGTCGTGAATTGAAAATTGTAAAAAAATTAGAAAGAAATAGTAAAAATTGAATAAGGAGAAATCCTAACGAATGAAATACGTTAGGATGGAATTTCCTAAAATTTTTACAAAATGCGTGTAAACGGATTTTGAGAAAATAAAGGAAATTCCACTAACGTGGCGCCACTAACGTGGCGTTTTTTGTGCTTTTAAAGGCCTAAAAATGCGGAAGGGAGAAATTATGGGCATTAGCACAATGTTAAAATTATTGCAAGAAAAAGAAAGTGGAAAAATAGTTTTGGTAAATATTGGAAACTTTTATGTAGCATCAGGAAAGGATGCAGTATTATTAAATAAAATACTAGATTTTAAATTAACATGTTTAGAAAAAGGAATATGCAAAGTAGGCTTTCCAATAAGTGCACTAGAAAAATATACAAATAAGATACTAGAAAAACAGTATTCATACATAGTATATAGATACATAGCAAAAGAGTTAAAATTAGAAATAACAAAAATTCATAAAGCAAAAAATAAAAACGAAATAACACAAGAAAAAGCCAACTGCTTATTATGTAAAGGGATAAAAGCATACCCAAAAGAAGATAAATATATAGAAGCAGTAGCAAAACTATATGAAAAAGAAGATGAAATAAACAGAGCAAAAGAACAAAGAAAGAAGAGAAAGATATGGTTTCAAAAGAAGAACAAACAAATAAATTAGCTTTAATTCCAAAGGCAGAAAATTATATAGAATATATGTTACAAATGATTTTAAAATTACCAAGGACAGAAAAATATAGCATAGGAACTGAATACAAGCAATCACTGTACATTATGTTAAAAGACATAATATATTTAAGCAAAATACAAAAAGAATGCATCCTAGAAAAATTAAATGAAATAGATGCAAACCTAAATACACAAAGAATATACCTAAGAATAATGAAAAAACAAAAATGGACAGACGAAAAAAAATTTAATGTAGCAATGGAAAAAATATATGAAATAGGAAAGATAATAGGAGGCTTGTACAAATATTATGCCAAATACAGTAAGAAATAGTTATTATAAAAATTTAACATATGAAAAATTAATGCAAGCACATATAAAATCAAGAAAAGGAAAAGGCTATAGAAACGAAATAATAAAATTTAATTTAAAACAAGAAGAATATATAATATGGCTATTAGAACAATTAAAAACAAAAAAATATAAACATGGAGGTTATACAACTTTTTATGTAACAGAGCCAAAATTAAGAAAAATAGAAAAATCAAAATATATAGACAGAATAGTACATAGATGGGTAGTAGATAATTTCTTAGAACCAGCCTTTGTACCTCAATTTATAAGCACATCATATGCATGTTTGAAAAATAAGGGAATGCACAAAGCATGCTTAGATGTTCAAAAAACAATGAAACATTGTAAAAAAATATGGAATAACTACTATATATTAAAAATGGATGTTGCTAAATATTTTGATAACATAGACAAAAAAATATTATTAAAAATAATAGACAAAAAAATAAAAGATAAGGAATTAATGTGGCTTATAAAACAAATACTATATTCACAAAAAAGAGAAAAAGGTTTAGAAATTCGGGAATTATACTTCACAAATGTTTGCAAATATATATTTAAATGAAATAGACCAATACATAAAACATAAATTACACATAAAATATTATTTTCGTTATTTAGATGATAGCATTGTAATAGAAAAAGAAAAGCAACAAGCAATAAATGTTTTGGAAAAAATATCAAAATTTTTAGAAGAAAATTTGCAATTAAAATTAAATAAAAAAACTCAAATATTTAAAGGTAAACAAGGAGTAAATTTTTGTGGCTATAAAATAAATGAATACAGAATGAAAATAAGAGATAAAGGAAAAAGAAAATTAAAAAATAAAGTAAAAAAATTAAAACAACAAGTAAAAAATGGCGTAATTACAAGCAAGGAAGCAAAAAAATATTTAGCAGGGCATTTAGGTTATTTAAAAATAGCAAATGTAAATAATTTAAAAAAAGAAATTTTTTATACTAAATAAAAAATAGGGATAAGTCAAAAGGCCAACAATACCAATAATCGAGTTAACAGGGGTGGCAATTACAATAATAGCAATGCACCAAGCAATCGCAACAACAACAATCCGACCAATACCAATTCCAACAATGGCAGTAGGCTCACACTCTAATACAAATTGAGATTATATATTTTAAGGAATATATACAGTAAGTGTATTAGTATTAAAGAGACTTATTCCTTCCTAATGTAGGTAAAAATGAATCAGCAAAATATGTATTAGTAAAATTTTATATTTGAATATATGTATTTTGCAAAATATATAAGAAAGGTTGTAAATATGAATTTATGTTATATAATTGGAAAAATAGTTAATAAAGTGAATTTTGAATTTATTATAGAAAGCAAAGATTATTCAATTGCAACATTTAGTCTAAAGCTTTCTAATAATAGTATTTTATTAGAAAAACTGTGCATTTTGGGTTAATAAATACGATAAAACAGCTAAAAAAACAGCCAAAACATGTTGACTAATTCAAAAAAAAATGATATAAATAATAACATATAAAAGGCCCGTTGGTCAAGCGGTTAAGACGCCACCCTCTCAAGGTGGAATCATGGGTTCGATTCCCGTACGGGTCACCAAATATATAAAAATTAAAAGGGAGTAGCTTTTTATTACTAATCAACAGTCGCGATACAGGTAAGTATCTGGTTAGTAAGGCTTACAAAACAGTCAAGCGAGACTTTTAAAAGGAAGAACATATACCAATAATAAAAATGTTTTCCTTTTAAAAGTCTTTTTTTGATATACAATAGACAATGGGACGGGGTTTTTGTCTTAGACTTTTCTTGGCCTTTGACATAAAATTCTAATTTATTTATAAAAATGCCTTAAAAGCTTAAGACAAAAACCCCGTCCCATTGTCTAAATAAGTAAAGGAGTGGTTGAGTTGGAAAAAGAAAAATGGTTTGCAAAGGATGTAAATGAAGTTGAACAAAAATTAGGAACAGATTTGAAAAAAGGATTAAGTAGTGATGAGGTTGTAAAAAGGCAAGAAAAGTATGGATTTAATGAATTAAAGGCGGCAAAGAAAAAAACGTTGCTTCAAAGATTTTTAGATCAATTTAAAGATTTTTCAATAATCGTATTAATTATTGCCGCAATAGTTTCTGGAGCAGTTGGAATTGCAAATGGAGAGGGTGTTACAGATACAATAATAATTATGATTGTTGTAATTGTAAATGCAATAATAGGAGTATCACAAGAGGCAAAGGCAGAAAAGTCATTGGAGGCTCTTCAAAAGTTGACTGATCATGCTGCAAAGGTTATAAGAAATGAAAATATTACAGTTATTTCAGCAAAAGAATTAGTGCCAGGAGATATAGTTGTGTTAGATACAGGAGATTATATTCCGGCAGATTTAAGAGTAATAGAAGCTGTGAATTTAAAGGCACAAGAAAGTTCACTAACAGGAGAGTCTGTACCGGTAGAGAAGAATATAGAAAAAATTGAAAACAATGAGGTAGGAATTGGAGATAGAGTAAATATGCTATTTTCTTCAAGTTTGGTAACATATGGAAGGGGAAAAGGAATTGTTGTAGAAACGGGAATGACAACAGAAGTTGGAAAAATAGCGGGAATGATAAATGATGTAGAAAAACAAGAAACTCCACTTCAAACCAAATTAAACAAATTAGGAAAAACACTTGGAATTGTAGCACTTGCAATTTGTGTATTTATATTTATAGTAGGGTTAATTCAAGGAAAAGAACCAATTGGAATGTTTATGACAGCAGTAAGTTTAGCAGTTGCAGCTATACCAGAAGGTTTAGCAGCAGTTTCAACAATAGTACTTGCAATTGGCGTACAAAAAATGGTAAAGAAAAATGCAATAGTAAAAAGATTGCCTGCTGTAGAAACATTAGGAAGTGCAACAGTTATATGTTCTGACAAAACAGGAACACTTACACAAAATAAAATGACAGTAAAGAAAATATTTTGGAATGATGCAATACGTGATTTAGACAATATTGGTGAAAATGAAATAGATGAGGAATTAAAAAAATTAGTATATGCCAATATGCTTTGCAATGATACAAAAATATCTAATGAAGGTGAACTTACAGGAGATCCAACAGAAACTGCATTAGTAGATATGGCTTTTAAATTAGATTTTGATCCAAGTATATATGATAGAACACCAAGAATAGAAGAAGTGCCTTTTGACTCAGAAAGAAAATTAATGACAACTGTAAACAAAGTAGATGATGATTATGTTGTGTACACAAAAGGTGGGATTGATGAATTATTAAAAAGATGTAATTCATATGAAATTAACAATAATGTAAACAATGATTTAGGCGCATATATAAATAAAATAAGACAGGAAAACGAAAAGATGGCAAAAGAAGCCTTAAGAGTATTAGGATGTGCATATAAAGTAATAGACCATTTTCCATCAAAAGAAGAAATGAAAAACATAGAAAATAATTTAACATTTATTGGAATGGTAGGAATGATAGATCCACCAAGACAAGAAGCAAAAGTTGCGGTAGAAAAGTGTAAAACAGCAGGAATAAAAACAGTAATGATAACAGGAGACCATAAGATTACAGCAACAGCAATAGCAAGAGAACTTGGAATATTAGAAAATGATGATGAGGCAATTACAGGGCAGGATTTAGAAAATATGACAGATGAAGAACTAGAAAAAAACGTAAGACATTATAGTGTATATGCAAGAGTTTCACCAGAACATAAAGTAAGAATTGTAAAAGCATGGCAAAAAAATGGTGAAATAGTTGCAATGACAGGGGATGGAGTAAATGATTCACCAGCATTAAAAACATCAGACATAGGATGTGCAATGGGAGTTGTAGGAACAGATGTTGCAAAAGAAGCAGCAGATGTTATTCTTACAGACGATAATTTTGCAACAATAGTATCTGCTGTAGAAGAAGGAAGAAGAATATATGACAATATACTAAAAGTAATACAATTCTTATTATCAAGTAATATTGGAGAAATAGTAGTTTTATTTTTAGCAACATTATTAACACCATTATTTGCTAATTGGTTTGGAATTACAGACATTACACATTTAGAAATATTACTTCCAATACACATATTATGGATAAATTTAGTAACAGACTCACTTCCTGCACTTGCACTAGCATTTGATCCAGCAAATTCTGACATAATGACAAGAAAACCTGCAAAACCAGGTAAAGGCATATTTACAAAGGCGATGACATGGAGAATAATATATCAAGGTATAATGATAGGATTACTTACACTTGCAGCATATGCAATAGGACTTGCTACAACAAATGAACCAATAAATGGGTTAACACTTGAACAATCCAAAATAGAAGTAGGGCAAACAATGGCATTTGTAACACTTGCTTTATCAGAACTTGTACATGTATTTAACGTTAGAGATAACAAAAAATCAATATTTAAAACAAAAGTATTTAACAACAAAAAACTAGTATGGGCAATAATTGCATCAGCAGCATTAATGTTTGTAATATTATTAATAGAACCATTAAGAAACATATTTAGCATACCAATATTACCAACACAAAACATATTAGAATTAGTTTGCTTAATATTTGCACCAATAGTAATAGTTGAAATATTTAAATTATTAAAAATTAACACAATAAAAGATGAATAAGATTTAAAATTTTAAACAGATTAAATGGACATTTAATCTGTTTTATGATAATATATAAAAAGCAAAAATAAAGGAGATGTATAAAATTGAATAACAAATTTTATTTAACAACACCAATATATTATCCAAGTGGAAGATTTCATATAGGAACAGCATATACAACAGTACTTGCTGATGCAATAAAAAGATACCATAAATTAAAAGGAGAAGACACATATTTACTAACAGGAACAGATGAACATGGACAAAAAATACAAGAAAAAGCCCAAAGTTTAGGAAAAACACCAAAACAATATGTAGATGAAATGGCAGCAAAAGCAAAAGAATTATGGGCAAAAATGGGAATAGAATATGATGACTTTATTCAAACAACTGAAGAAAGACATGAAAAAGTAGTACAAAAAATATTTGATTATTTTATGGAAAAAGGAGATATATATAAAGGCCAATATGAAGGTCTTTATTGTGTACCATGTGAGACATTTTTTACTAAAACACAATTAGTAGATGGAAAATGCCCAGATTGTGGAAGAGAAGTAAGATATGAAAAAGAAGAAGCATATTTTTTTAACATGAAAAAATATGCAGACAGATTATTAAAATATTATGATGAACACCCTGACTTCATAAAACCTGGTTATAGAAAAACAGAAATGATAAATAATTTTATAAAACCAGGACTTGAAGACTTATGTGTAAGTAGAACTACATTTGACTGGGGAATAAAAGTATTAAAAGATCCAAAACATGTTGTATATGTATGGTTAGACGCATTAACAAACTATATAACAGCACTAGGATATATGTCTAAAGATGACACACTATTTAAGAAATACTGGCCAGCAGACTTACACATTGTAGGAAAAGATATAGCAAGATTCCATTTAATATATTGGCCAATATTTTTAATGGCACTAGATTTACCATTACCAAAAACAATACTTGTTCATAACTGGATAATGATGAAAGATGGAAAAATGTCAAAATCAAAAGGAAATGTAATATACCCAGAAAGCTTAATAGAAAAGTATGGTTTAGATGCTACAAAATATTTCTTGTTAAGAGAAATGCCAGTATCACAAGATGGGCTATTTACACCAGAAAATTTTGTTGACAGATACAATTTTGACTTATGTAATGATTTAAGCAATTTATTAAATAGAACTGTATCAATGGTTAATAAATATTTTGAAGGACAAGTTCCAAAATATAATGGAACACCAAATGAGATAGATAAAGAATTTGAAGAATATACTTCAAAACAAATAGAAAAATTTGAAGAATTATGGAACAATTATGAAATAGCATCAAGTATACAAGAAATATGGAATATTGTATCAAGAACAAACAAATATATAGATGAAACAATGCCATGGGCACTTGCAAAAGAAGAGCAAAAGGAAAAATTAGAGTCATGTATGTATCATTTAATAGAAAATTTAAGAAAAATCGCAATACTAATAAGACCATTTATGCAAGAAACATCAAATAACATATTAAGACAAATTGGAGTAGATAGTAAAAATATTTCATGGAATGATTTAGAAAATATGGAAATCATAGAAAATACTCATGTAATAGAAAAAGGGGAACCAATATTTATGAGGTTAAATGCAAATGAAGAGGTAGAATATATAAAATCATTAATGAACTAATAAAAGAAAAAATAAAAGAAGGATGTAATATGGGAAAGGGCAATAAGCAATATTACGAATTTAGCAACTATATAGAAGAAACCAATAATGAGCATGACAGTAAAAATAAAATAAAAATATTTATAATAGTTGTAATTTTAATTTTATTTATAGGTTTAATACTAATTGCTATGAATGTAAAACAAACTATAGATATAAGCAAGTCACAAAAGGAGATTGCAGAAAATTTAAATGCAGTGTCAAACAAAACCACAAGACTTGATGAAGAAAAAGCAAAATTAGAAGAAGAAAAACAAAAACAGCAAGAAGAACAGAAGAAAAAAGAAGAAAAATTACCCAAATTAACTGATGAAGGTAGAGAAAATATGAAAAATATCTATCATTCAGAAACAAAAAGAGCATTTTTAACATTTGATGATGGACCATCAACTAATACTTCTACAATATTGGATATATTAAATAGTCAAAACATAAAAGCAACATTTTTTATGTTGGGAACACGAGTTGAAGCAATGCCAGAAACGGTAAAAAAAGTATACGAACAAGGGCACTATATTGCAAACCATGGCTATTCACATGAATATTCAACAATATATTCTTCACAAGAAGCAGTTTTAGAAGAATTTAATAAATGCAACAATGCTGTTAGAAATGCAATAGGAGAGCCAGAGTACAATTCACACTTATTTAGGTTCCCAGGAGGGTCAAATGGTGGAAAATACAATGACTTAAAACAAGGAGCTAAACAATTACTAAGTGATAATGACATATTAAGTGTAGATTGGAATTCATTATCTGGTGATGCAGAAAAGCAAAATCCAACACCAGAATATTTAATGGAAAGAATAAAAAGTACGTCTCAAGATAAAAGTAGCTTAGTAATATTAATGCATGATGCACAAGCAAAAAAAGTTACAGCAGATACATTGCCAGAAATAATATCATATTTAAAAGAACAAGGGTATGAATTTAAAAGTTTTTATGACATTATAAAGTAAGTAAAAAATGAGAGGAGAGAGTAATTTGCCAAAAAAAGTAGAAAACAAAAATGATGAAATATTAAATAAATTAGAGTATTTAGGTTTAGATTTGGACAAATTACCCAAAGCTATAACTAACTTTGAAGAACTAGAATACAGAATTCCAAAATTTTATGAAGAAAATAAATATAGGCAGTATAGGTATGTGGATGTAAAAGATATACAAATTTTAATTACACCTACAAATAGATTAGATGAGTTAGAAGAAAAATATAAAAAAGCAAGTCCCATTTTTGACTATTTAGATAATAAAACAGAAGAAAATTATGCAAAACATGCAAAATTTTTAGAAATGCTAAAAAATGTAAAAATAGAAGATATAGAACAAATAGAAGAAGAACAAAAAAAATTAAATAAACAAATTCCATTTAAAGTTAAATTTGCATCAAACTATTTATGGCAAATATATTATTCGAAAAATACAGATAAGTATTTTATGTTAGTTCCAACAGAAGATGCACAGTATGCAGCATTTTTCTATATATTAAAAAAGAAATTAGAAAAAGGAAGAACGGCTAAAATATTTGTACCAATAAATGGAGTAGAATATACAACAACATATTTAAAAAAATCTGAATTTCAGGACATAGAAAACTACATGTGGCTATTTACAAAAGATTGGCCATTAGTATATGAAGTGTTTGATAAAAAAGATAACTTAAGTATAGAAATCGTTGGTGAAACTAGAGTATATGAAAAAATAAAAAGTAAATATAATATTAAATTAGAAAGTAAAGAAGAAGCGTGCAATTTTTATAAATTAATAAAAGCAATGTTTATATTACAAACTGATTTGCCAAATTACTATAACTTTCAAACAAATATATCAAAAGAAGGCGGAATAGAATTTTATACAGAAAATAGAAAAATAGAATATAAAGATATACCAAAATGGCTTAAAGAAGAGTATATTTTATGTAATGAAAAGAAAATACAAAAAAATGAGCAAATTGAAACAAATTCACAAAAATTAGAAGACTTAAAAACACAATCTGTCTTATTAGAAATGGAATATGTTGAAAAAGAAAAACAAATATCAACATTTTTAGAATGTAGAAAAACATTTTTTGGAAGAGTAAAATACTATTTTAAATACAGTAAAGCTAAGAAAAATAAAAAAGTAGAAAATGAAGTAAAAGAAGAAATAAAAAATCAAGAAGACGAAATTAAAGAAATAGAAAATGACAACATACAAGATAAAATAAAAGACCATTATACCATAGAAGAGTTAATGCAAAATTATAAAGAATATGAATTGAAAGAAAACAACTTAAAAAATATAATAATGGATATAAATGCATTAAAACTAAAAAATAAAAATCTAGAAAAGAAAATAGAAAATGCAAGTATATACATAAAAGATATAGACAGCCATAAGAAAAGCATATTCGAATTTTGGAAATACAGTAATAAAGATGAAGTGTCTCAGCTTCCAGAAGGAGAAGCAGAAGAAATAAATGTAGTAAAGAAAATAACAAAGGTGTTTGATTATGACGAAGATATAGAATATTTTGGAAAAAAATATGACAGATTACTTAGAAAAGAATTAACTCAAGATGAATCTGATGCACTATTTATTACAAATACAAATGTAATAGATTTATTAAATCAAATAAAAACAAACACACTAGAACCAAAAGAATTAGAAAACTATTTAAAAATGCTAAAAAAAGAGGCAATAGAGCAAAAGTCCTTATTAGACAATGAAGAATTTGATATATTTGGTGGTATAGCTGATGACAGTACAAAAATAAAGAAAATAAAAGATAAAAAGCATAGAGAACTTCCAAAAGACAAATTCAAAATTTTAGATATCAACAAAAATACAAAACAAATTGGATTTAAATTGATATTAGAGCAAATTATAGATAATATAAAAAATTCATTAGAAAAAAGCAAAGTAGAAGAAGATATGGCAATATATAAAGCGATAGCAGATGGAGATATAAATAAAGAAAATATAAACATTTTTAATATTAATCCAGAAATAGAAATAGAAGAAAAACTAAAAGATACTGTAAATAGTATTAATTTATATAAAATAAATATAAATGGTATAATAAATGCAATACCATTTACCAATATTATTTTTTATGATAATCAAAACAAAACATTGCCAATTGGTATGGATTTATCAACAAAAATATTAATTGACTTAAATAAATTAGAATTAGAAGAGGTAAATACAAATTCATTTAATATTGCATATTTTGAAAATGAAAAAGATGAATTTTCAAAAGTTTATATAAAACATATAAAATTGATAGAGTATAATATAAAAACTGCTAAAGAAAAGTAAATATCAAAACAAACCTTTTTTGCATAATATATTAAAAATATGCAAAGGAGGTTTTTTATGTATAAAAAAATACAAAAAATGATTGTGATTTTTTCAATTTTATTTGTTACAATATTTTTAGGAAAATATCATACATATGCATTAACGCCAGTTTCAAACGAAATATATGATGGAATAGATGTTAGTGATTGGCAAGGGTACATAAATTATAGTGAAGTAAAAAATAGCGGAATACAAATTGTATATATAAAAGCAAGTCAGGGGACATCAATAAAAGATCCTTATTTTGATATAAATTATGAAAATGCAAAGGCAAATGGACTAAAAGTAGGCTTTTATCATTTCTTAGAAGCTACAAACACAGAAGAAGCCAAACAAGAAGCTAATTTTTTTGCGTCAGTTATATCAGGAAAGGAACCAGACTGTAAACTTGCAATGGATTATGAACAATTTAATGGTTCTGGAGTAGAAGAAATAAATAATATCTCAAAAGTATTTTTAGAAAATGTAAAAATGTTAACACAAAAAGAGGTAATAATATACAGTGATTTATCTAATGCTAAAAATACTTTTGGAACTGAACTTGCAAATAATTATCAATTATGGCTTGCATATTATGGAAATTATAATGGATTATATAATGTAAATTCTAATTGGAATTATTGGATTGGTGTTCAATATGAAGATAGGGGCTATATAAACGGAATAAATGGCTATGTGGATAGAGATAAATTTACAAGAGAGATTTTTTTAAGTGATACAAGTAAAATACCAAACACTCAAAATAATTTAGATAACATTAATACTAAAAGTATAGCTTATAGAGTTGAAAGAGGAGATACATTATGGGCTATTGCCAGAAAATATGGAACAAGTGTAGGAGAAATTACAAGTGTAAATAATATAGAAAATCCTAATTTAATATATCCAGGACAAATTTTAAGAATTGTAACAAATACTAAAGTTGAAGGAAACGAAACAATGGGAACTGGCAGTATAATTTATACAGTAAAAAGAGGTGATACTTTAAGTAAAATTGCAGTTATGTATGGAGTTACTGTTAATCAAATAGTAGATTTAAATAATATACAAAATCCAAATTTAATTTATCCAGGAGAACATTTAAGGATAACGTCTATTTCAATGCCTATTTATAGTAAAAAAGAATATAATGAGTATAAAAAATATGTAGTTAGAAGAGGGGATTCTTTATGGAGAATTGCTAGATGGTATGGAGTAAGCATTGATTATTTAGTTAATTTAAATAATATAAAAAATCCCGGACTTATATACCCAGGACAAATAATTTATATTTAATTGGTACCGATGGTGGGACTCGAACCCACATGGTTTCCCGCATGATTTTGAGTCATGTGCGTCTACCAATTCCGCCACATCGGCATTTGCAAATAATATATTAACACAAACTAAGAAAAATGTCTATATTTTATTTGAAATTTATAAAAGAAACGTTCCAAGTAATAGATTGTAATATAGGTATTGTTAAATATACAATAAAAATGGGAAAAATTCTTTCCTAAAATTTTGAATTAATTCAAGTGGAAGTCCTAAGAAAAGAAGAATTAGATTATTAGAGGAAACGCTTAATTGCGTTTCCGCTTTTTTACAAATCTATTACAAATGTTAAAGCATCATATTTCTTTCCGTTAACATTTCGAATTTCTTTATATCTATTAATTTCTTTAAAACCTATTTTTTCAGCAACATGTATCATTCTAGTATTTCCGCTCCAGGTTTGAGTATAAATTTTAAAATATCCTAACTTTTTGAAATATTTTAAGTATTCTTTTATGGCTTTTACGCCAATACCTTTTCCTCTCATACTTTTATCAGGTATATCAATTCCAATTGCAATATTATTTGTTTTTTTTAGTCCATTATATTTAAAATCATCTGTCATATAATATGCAGATATCCATCCGATATGTTTTTTATTATATATTATTTCATACTCAAAGCATGGAAAATTTTCTGCTCTATGTTTTCTATACATTCTTTGCTTTTCTTCGTTGTATTCGATTTCTTCCCATGGTGCATCCCATGATTTCCATTCTGTTATATCTGTGTACCACTCTTTTATCTTTTTTAAATCTTGTTCTTCAAATATTTTTAATTTTATTTCTTCCATTAATTATTCCTTCTTTTTATAATATTTACTGTATTATACATTAAGAAGAAATAAAAAGCAAAGAAAATCTATATCTGCTGTTTCATTGTCAAGCAAACTCAATATAGTTATCTTCCGTTTTTGCTTTAGTTTTAGAAAAATGGCGAAGAGAGAACTCGCCGCCAATTGCCAGTTGTGATTACTTAATTCTTATTTTTTACCATACATAACTTTTGGATATTTGTAATAAATTTAATAAAAAAAAGAAAACCCATAAGGGTAAAAGAAAAGTATATTTTCTTTTTTATGGCTTGTGAACAACTAGCACTGAATGAATGCCAATCTATCATATCCTCTACCGGATACAAGAAACCTGTCAGGCTCACACGAAATAGATCCTTTTCCATACCATGTGACGTAGAGTCCATGAGCCTTGGCGATGCCATAGATTTTTTTCAGCAACTGTTCAGATTTCACTACATAAATACACCACTGGGGCAGATTTTTTTGAACATTTTGATAGAATACGAAAATAAATATTAAATTTTATGGATAATGCCCAGCCAACTAGCTGTTGACTGGGCATTGAAACATCGAAATCATGGTATTTACTTGTCTTCATATTCTACAGGTATCAGAAATTCATCCAAAACTGATACAACATGGTAAAAGTCTTCATCAGCATATTTAACAAGTACATCATAAACTACTTGCATTTTATTAGCATATACATTACCATACTTAACTAAGTTTTTTTCAGTAAGTCTTTCCTCAGTTATAGAGCCAGAACCATAAGAACCGCATACAAACGTCCATCCATCAATTAAATCTTTGCTGAAACCTTCTACAGCAAATTTATTCTGATACTGGTACTTGTCGCTTATAAAAAAGCCATCCTGCGATATCCCATGGTAGGAATCATCCATGTTATCTTGTGAAAGGCCGTCAAGTTGTGGATCTGTAGATTTTAGAGACATGTCTATGTGAACATGCTCAATCAATACTGTTGCACCTTCTGGAACATTTATAACTTCAGCCGTCATATTGATTACTTTGGAGTCTGTTATTCTCCATCTACTTAAATCATAATCGCCTGTATTGTAGGTAGTTATGAATTCAAGCCCTTCAATTTCATGTGTTTTCTCCAAAGTGCTTCCCTTAAGAGTATTAAGAACCTCCAAGTTCTTCTCTTCTGGAACAGTTTCCACATTCATGCATCCAGTTAGACTAAATGCAAGCACAACCACTAATATTAATGCTAAATACCGTTTCATATATTCTCCTTATCCTCTTAGCAGAATACTGAAATATCAGCATTCTATACTAAAATGGTACATTTATTATATTTCGCTGTACCCACGAATATTATAATTTAATTATAATACAATTTTACATAAAAATCAAATCTTGATTCTATCGATATATATAATAAATAGTACAATAATATCTATAATAAAGCAAATAAGGTAATGAGATGAAAGATATTACAATATAGTTAGGTCATTCTAGTTATAATACTATAGCAAACATATACACTCATATAGATGTAGAAGCAAAATAAAAATTGTTAGAAATATTAGAAAATAAAAAATCCTTATTTAAGCCACTAAATAAAGATTTTATAAAAATGAAATGTTGTGAATTTTGTAGAACTACAAAATTTTTTATAATTAAAACCTCAAGCATATCTTACGAACTACTTGAGGTTTTAATGGTGCAGATGGCCGGAATCGAACCGGCACGGTTTATTCAACCGCAGGATTTTAAGTCCTGTGCGTCTACCAGTTCCGCCACATCTGCATAAATTAAACTGGCTTATCTTAACGACAATTGATATTATAATATGTCATAAAAAAAAAGTCAATACAAAAATGAAAAAAAGTAAAAAAAATTTGTATATTATTAATTGCATTTAATTTTTCACTTATCAAGATATTAAATACCGTAGTTAGTGTAAAATTTTAGTTGGCAAAGTGATGAAAATTCGATTTTATGTTTTTTAGACATAAGAAAAACATAAATAATTTCCCTTAAATGTTGATTTGCGAGTAACATTTTTAAGGGGGAATCATTTATGTTTGATAACATTGTAGCAAATAATGAAGTAAATTTCAATGATTTAGAGAAAAAAATCTTCAAATTCGTGTGCGACTTAGGTTGTTGCATATTAAAGACATTGCTTGAAAGTTATGACAATAAGATTAAAGAAAACAGAGATAAGAAGACATTTAGACACAAAGGTTACAAGATTAATTCAATTAAAACAGTATTAGGAGTTGTAACATATAAAAGAGCAGTTTATGAATATACAGTAAATGAAAATACAAAAAATGAATGTAAAAAATATATTTTTCTTTTAGATGAATTAGTGAGTATTACAGCAATAGGAAAAATATCAGCAAACTTAGTAGAAAAAATATTAAGTACAGCAGTAGAAACAAATTCGTACAGGGACGCTTCATCACAATTGATGGAAAGCATAAATATATCAATAAGCCACGAAGCAGTAAGAGATGTAGTCATTCAAGAAGGTATGAAAATTATTGAAAAGGAACAAGAAGAAATTAAGTTGGATAGTAAAGATAAATTAATACCAGGAATAAAAGAAATACCAGTATTGTTTGAAGAAGCAGATGGATTATGGATAAACCTTCAAGGAAAAGATCGAGAAGAACAAAAAGCAAAAAACAGAAGAATCTGTGAAAAGCAAGGAAAAGAGTACAAAGAACAAAGTAGCGTGAAATCAGAATTAAAATTACACGTTGCTTATGAAGGTTGGAAGAAAGATGATCCAAGACATACATTGGTGGAAAAAATGTATATTGTAGGATTTATGAGTTCAAAGGAAATGAAACAACGAAGGGACGCAAGAATATTCCAAAAGTATGATGTAGATAAGATTCAGCTTAGGATTCTAAATGGAGATGGAGCAAGATGGATAAATAAATTAGCAACAAAAGATACGATAAGACAGAAAGATAATTTTCATATACATCAAGAAATAATTAGAGATATACCTGAAGAAGAAAATAGAAGAATAATAGAAAAATTAATTGCAGAAAGAAGATATGATGAAGTACCAATTTTTCTTAAATATCTAAAATTTGAATGTGGAGGGGAGGAAAAATATGTAAAGAAAATTGAAAGATTAGAAAGTTATTTAAGTGATGGTTTACCAAGATACCAAGACATATTAGAAGAAAGAAATATAGAAATGCCAGAAGCACCAGAGGGAATTGAATACAAGAATCCAGGAATAATGGAAAGTCAAATATTCACAGTATTAAGCAAAAGATTTAAAAGTGGAAGATTAAGTTTTAGCAAAATTGGAGCAACTTGTTTAGCAAAAATATGTGCAAGTAAAGTTGAGAATAAAGGAATTATAGAATTAGAAAAATTGGAACAACCAATAGAAATAGATGACAGTATAGAACAATATATGCTAGAAATAGAAAACAACCTAGAAAGCATTACAAACGTGTTTAGAGCAAATGAAAAAATAAACTCAAACAATACTTGTAAGCAAGTAACTTTAAGCCCTAAAAATCCAATATTACAAGCTATAAAAATGGTATCAATAAGCGACTTAAATTACATATATAATTTTTATTAAAAAAAGTAGAAAAATATCTAAAAATGACTTGACAAAAATCTAAAAAAAACTATATAATAATTTTGTATTAAAAATTTTAGTATGTGATGTCAAAAAAAGAAAAAAATTTAAAAATTTTTTCTAAAAATAGGAATGGCTACACGCCTAGAAAATCAACTGAAAGGACGGTTGCCAACTATCACTTGACACATACAATACCGTATTAAAAGTTTGCAAATACTTGCTATTTTATGTAAAATGGTATATAATCATTAATAGTTACCTTATATAAGGTAAGTAGAATTTATCCTCTATCAAGAGGACACCAGACATTATTAATTTTTTTATTAAAAGGAGGACCATACCATGAAAGAACGGAGAACATTTATTTGCAAAGTAAAGCAAGTGAACGAGCAACATATGAATACTATTGAAGCTATTATATTAGTGGTAATTGTGTTGTTTATTGCTAGTTTTCTTGTTAGTTGGAAACTTTTTCATAAGCCGTTAAGTACTAATCAGTTTGAAGCATGTGAGCAGGTAGCACGTGATGTTTATGCTCAAGCTCAAAAGGGCACTAGTATATTTGAAGTGCCAGAAGATTATTCTGTTAGTATAGATTCAACAACTATAAATGTTAGATTAGCTAATTATCGAGGCAAAGTTATTGCAAAGGTACAAAAAGGTGAACTTGAAATGACACAAGATAGGGAAATTGGCTCAGCGATATTGGACAGCATTGTAATGGGACTTATATTTATATTATACCCTTTAATGATAATGGTATTAATATTGGAAGTTGTTGAAATGGTAAATGAATAGTTTCAAAATGGTATGCAAGGGAAATGATTAAATCATTTCCTTTTTGCATTTTATAACATAAAAAAGATTAAGAATTTAATTTTTTAATCGTTTTTTATTTAAAATACAAGCTTTTTAATTTTAGGTTTTAATAAATCGTGTATAATTGAATTTTATTCTATGTAAATAGCTATTTCAGGCTATTAAAAAATTAATAGCAGATGGGAAAGGAATTGAACTGGCACGTCTTATTGAGACGCAGGATTTTAAGTCCTGCGTGTCTACAAATTTTGCTACATCTATATAAATAAAACAGGCTTATCTTAACGACAATTGATATTATAATATGCCATAAAAAGTTAATACAAAGATAAAAAAATATTTCAAATAATCAAATGCTATGATATAATAACAAAGAAAAAACAAAGAAAAGAGGAATAGAAAATGAAGAAAAAAATAATATTGAGCATAGCAATAATAATATTAGTAGCACTAACGGCACTAGTATCAATATATATAACAAATAACCAAAAAGAACAAGAAGAAAAAAACAAAGAAGAATTTTCAAAAAATATAATAAATCCAGATAGAATAATATACAAGAATCAGGAAAAGTACTATGAAATAAAACCAGAAAACGAAATATATAAAATAATAATAGAACAAATGTCAAAAAAAATAGACACAAGCAAAAAAGAAACAATAATATCACAAGAAGAATTAGATGATATGCATAATCAAGAAAGTTTTATAGAATTTGATTATAATACAGTAAGTAAAAATTACATATTAATATTAAATAATAAAGGAAAATTTGCTAAAATGATGGACTCAGGAGCTGAATTAATAAAAAGTAATATAGACACAAATTCAATAAAAAAGGAAATAGATGGTAAAATAAACAACACAAAATATTACACAATGGACAATAAAGAATATATATCAAAAAACACATTGGTCTCAGTAGAATATAAATATTTACAGCAATTTAAAAATATAAATAATCAAATATATCAAACAGTTATAAAAGACAACGAATCATTAGAACTATATACAGCAATGTGCAACCTAGAATTTGATGAGGAAATACCAAACGATGTATTTAACAACAATGTTATAGTATTAACATTAGCAATTCCAAAAGATATTACGGTAAAAATAAATATAGGAAATTTAAGATATTATTATGATAATAAAAAGAATAATTATGAATATACAGCACATTTATTAATTGTAAGTAAAATAGTAAACACAAACTGCATATATAATGTAGATAATACAAGCATAGAAAGTAAAGCACAAATTCAAGATGATAATAACCAATATAATCAAACCGTAGCAAATATTGATGAAGAAATATTTGTAAAAGATTTTAATACATATTTAAATACAAGTAGTGAAAATAAAAACATAACTCAAAATGAGGCAGACGAAATAGCAAATAAAGCATTTAAACAAGCTGAAAATATAGTTGGACAATATAGCAAAGATAGCCAAACAATAGAAACACAAGAAGTATATGCAAATAACTTTTTTACAAGAAAGGCAAATGAAACAGACAAAGTTTACAATACTAAAAAGATAAAATGTTATGTGTATACAAGAGAAGATGACATGCTAAATGGGGTATCGGTATATATTGATGTAAAAACAGGAAAAGTAATAGGAGGAAGAGCATTTGGAGATTAAAAAGAAAAATATAATAATAAATATAATAAGCATTATTATAACTTTAGCTATATTATTGGCAGTATTTTGGAAAGAAATTTTACAAGTACCATTAATAGTATCATCAATACAAATTGTAGATTATATATACATAATTCTTTTAGCAATAGATATATATATTATCTTTAAATATATAAAATTATTTATACAGTCAATTTATAAAAAGAAAATAAAAAGAGCAATTATACTTGCAATAATTGCACTAACAGTAGGCATTGGATTTTATTATTGTTTGAGGTATTCAAATAGCATATTAAAAGCAACGATATTTAATATATTGTTAATAATTCAAATAACATTAATTCCAATAATACTTTTATTAATAATGATATTTAATACTAAAAATAAGAAAAAAGCCCAAAAAATCACTGCAATAATACTTTCAGGAGCATTTATAATATTATGTGCAATAACAACATGGCAAGAAATTCCTGTAAGTATAGAAAATATAAAAGCAGTAATGTCTTTAAACAATAAAGCAGGATTTTTTACAAATTCTGATAAAACAAAAAAAGAAAATATAGCATAAGATGCAAAAGAAAATTTATTAAATCACATAAATATACAAGAAAAAAGAGGCTATATTTTAAAAAGTGAAATTATTAATAATATATTGCCATCAATAAATATGTATAAACAAATAGGTGATATAGAGGTAAAATACATAGATGGGGAAAATGTAGAAACCATAGTAGATACAAAAGACCAAGATTGGAAAGATAAAATAAAAGAAAAAATAGAGGGAGATTATTTTAAAATAAAATATGATTATGGAAATGACTATAAAATAGAAAAAGTAACAATACAAAGAATAGGCGGAAAAACTCAAATAACAAATACCGAAAAAAATGAAAATATAAAATTTGAAGTAAATACAACACTAGATAATAGCATAGTAGAAAATGTAAAATCCCAAAACGTAGATAGCCAAAGCAGCACATTTGTATTTGAAAATAATCTAAAATTACAAAATAATACAGCAGAAAATTTAGATAAATTTAAAATATGTTTTGTGTATGATAAAACATCAAATAACTTTATACCAGCAAAATCTGACCAAGAAAATTATGATAAAATAGAAAGTTATAAAATATATAGTTCAGGACTTCAAATTACTTTAAAAAGTGGTATTAGTAAATTAGAAAAAAATTACTATACAATGCGTATTAATAGATATGATTCAGATTTTAATATAATAAATACAAGTGATTATTCTTATATTTTTGAGCCAGTTGTTACACAAAATACAGATTCTAAAGGAAGAATAGTCTTAGATATGAAATTTAACCAAACTTATATTTTAAAACAATTAAAAAATATTGAAATTATTTTTGGAAGTATGTAAAAAAACTTGAAAAAATAAATAAAATATGATAACATATAAAACATAATAAGAAAAGCCAATTAAAAAGCAAAGTATATATAGTAAAAGTATTTTACAGAGAAAATAGCAAAGCTGAGAGCTATTTAAATACAAATATATAGAAATTTCACTTTTTAGGTCTTCTTTTGAAAAGCAAAGTAGAAAGAAGCGGTTGAACCGTTAAAACTATAATGAGGTTAATTAAAATAATTAATAAAATTAGGTGGTACCACGAAATAAGCCAATTCGTCCTATGTAATGGAAGAATTGGCTTGTTTTATTGCAAATTTAAACAAAGTAAAAAAGTTAATGGAAACTTAAAATCCAAAATTATTACAAGGAGAGGAATTTAATGAAAGAGCAAATTGAACAAATTAAAGAAAATTCAATTAATGAAATTGAAAATGCAAAAGATTTAAAACAATTACAAGACTTAAAAGTAAAATACCTAGGAAAAAAAGGTGAGCTAACACAAGTATTAAGAACAATGGGAACATTGGCCGAAGAAGAAAGACCAGTAATAGGAAGCTTGGTAAATGAAGTAAGAGGAAAAATAGAAAACCTAATTTCTAGAAAAGAAGAGGAATTTAAAAAAATAGAACTAAATAAAAAAATAGAAAATGAAAGAATAGACATAACATTACCAAGCAAAAAAATGGTAAGAGGAAGTAAACATCCAATGAATTTGGTAATAGAAGAAGTAGAAGACTTATTTGTATCTATGGGGTATGATGTAGTATCTGGTCCAGAATTAGAAACAGATGAATACTGTTTTAAAAAGCTAAATTTACCAGAAGGTCACCCAGCAAGAGATATGCAAGATAGTTTCTACATAACAAACGAATATTTATTAAGAACACAAACTTCATCAGCACAAGCAAGAGTAATGGAACAAAAAGGTGGTAAAGAGCCAATAAGAATAATATGCCCAGGGAAAACATATAGAAGGGAAGATGACGCAACACATTCACCACAATTTGCGCAAGTAGAAGGTTTAGTAATAGATAAAAAAGATAAAAATGTATCACTTGCAGATTTAAAAGGAACATTAGAAATATTTGCGAAAAAAATGTTAGGAGAAAACTCAAAATTACGTTTTAGACCAAGTTATTTCCCATTTACAGAACCATCATACGAAGTAGACGTAACATGCTTTAAATGTGGAGGAAAAGGTTGCTCACTATGTAAAAAAACAGGATGGATAGAAGTATTTGCAGCAGGAATGGTGCACCCAAATGTACTAAAAATGGGAGGCTATGCCCCAGAAGAGTGGGGAGGATTTGCCTTTGGACCTGGACTAGACAGAATAACAATGTTTAAATATGCAATTCCAGATGTACGTTATTTATACACAAATGATGTAAGATTTTTAAAACAATTCGATAGAAAGGATGTGTAAAAACAAATGATATTAAGTAGAAATTTTGTAAAAGATTATATAGATTTAGATGATAATTTAAGTATAGAAAAGATAGCACAAGATATGACAAGAGTAGGAAATGAATATGATAGTGCAGAAAAGTTTATAAATGCAACAAATTTAGTAATAGGACAAATAAAAACATGTGAAGAACATCCAGATTCAGACCATTTACATGTATGTATGGTAGATGTAGGAGATAAAACACTTCAAATTGTTTGTGGTGCACCAAATGCAAGAGCTGGAATAAAAGTAATAGTAGCATTAGTTGGAGCAAATTTACCAAATGATGTAACAATAAAAAAAGGAACAATACGTGGGGTAGAATCAAATGGAATGATGTGTTCAATTGCGGAATTAGGGCTAGATAACAAATTTTTAACAGAAGAAGACAAAAAAGGAATTTGCGAATTAGGTCAAGATGCAATTGTTGGAGAAGATCCAATAAAATACTTAGGATTTGATGATGAAGTAATAGACTTTGAATTAACAGCAAATCGTGGAGACTTGTTAAGCATGCTTGGAATGGCATATGAATTAGGGGCAATATATAATAAAAAAGTAAAAGATGTAGATATAAATTATAAAGAAACTGGAAAAGATATAAATCAAACATTTAATATAGACATACAAACAAATAATTGCTCTGTATTTTTAGCAAAAAAAGTAGAAAATGTAGAAATAAAAGAAAGTCCAGCATTTATAAAAAATAGATTAATGGCTTGTGGAATAAGACCAATAAATAATGTTGTAGATATTAGCAATTATGTAATGCTAGAACTAGGCCAACCATTGCATTTTTATGATGCAGATAAACTAAACAATGAAATAATAGTTAGAATGGCAAAAAATGGAGAAAAACTAACTACATTAGATAATATAGAAAGAACATTAGATGAAAATGACATAGTAATTTCAACTAAAGAAAAATCTATAGGATTAGCAGGAGTTATGGGAGGACTAGAAACAGAAGTTGTACCACAAACAAAAAATATAATAATAGAATCTGCAATATTTGATGGAGTTAGAGTAAGAAAAACAGCAAAAAAAATATTAAGAAGTGAAGCAAGTAACAGGTTTGAAAAAGGATTAGATTCAAACAGAACATATATGGCAATAAATAGAGCTTGCCATTTATTAGAAAAATATGCAAATGGTACAGTAATAGAAGGAATGTGTACATATGATCAAAGCCAAAAAGAAGATAAAAAAATAGAAATAACATTTAAAAATATTACAGATGTTTTAGGAACAAATATTTCTAACAATGATATCTTAGACGTATTTACCAAATTAGGATTTAGCTATGAAGCAGATGACAAAAAAGCAATAGTATCAGTTCCAAGAAGAAGGTTAGACATATCAATAAAAGAAGATTTAATAGAAGAAGTTGGACGTATATATGGAGTAGACAATATAGAAGGAAAGTTGCCAGTATTACCAGTAAAGCAAGGAAGCTATGACAAACAAACAAGAGAAATAAGAAACAAAATGGTATCACTTGGTTTAAATGAAACATTATCAATGATATTTACAAGTGATAAAGAAGCAAAAAAATATACAACAGATGACTTTGAAGTAGTAAAATTATTAGACCCATTAGCAGAAGAAAGAAATGCACTAAGATATAGCTTAATTCCATCAATGGTTAAAATATATGAATACAATAAAGCAAGAGAAAACAAGGATGTATGTATATTTGAAATAGGAAAAGGATTTTATAAAAAACAAGAAGAATATGGAGAAAATCAAAAAATAGTTGCATTAATGACTGGAAAATATTATTTAGGAGTTGGAAACAGTGCAAATGTTGATTTTTATGTTATAAAAGGAGTAGTAGAAGAATTACTAAACTTTTTAGGTTATGAAAATAGATATACTATAGAAATGCCAGACCAAATACCAAATGAATTTCATAAAGGACAAACAGCAAATATAAATGTAAATGGACAAATAGTTGGAATTGTTGGAAAATTACACCCAGAAGTTACAAAAGATGATGTATATGTAATGGAAATTAATTTAGATGAATTACTTTCAAAAAGAGTAGGAAAAATGAAATATAAGGAAATTTCTAAATTCCCAAATGTAAAAAAAGATGTAGCATTTGTAATGAAAAAAGATATACCATCTGTAGAAGTAGAAAAAGTAATAAAAAAGGCAGGAGGAAAATTACTAACAAATATAGAAGTTTTTGATGTATACACAGGAGAAAATATAGGAAAAGATGAAAAATCTGTTGCTTATTCATTAACATTTAATGATAGCAAAAAGACCTTAACAGAAGAAGAAATAACAAAAATATTTGAAAATATTATAGCTAATGTAGAAAAATTAAATGATGTTTCTTTAAGAAAATAAATATATAAAATATGGAGAAAATATATGAATAAAAGGGGAATAGAAGATACAAAACAAAAGAAAAATAAAAAAGAACTAAATGAAGAAGAAAAACAAGATAAACTTAGAAAAAAGAAAGTAAAAATAGCATCAAAACTAGAAAAAATAGAAACTTCTGTTGACGAAATTATAGACATAATAGACAAAGATGAAATAGAAATAGAAGAAAAAGAAAAAATAACATCAATTTCAAAAGAATTAAAAGAAGTAAAACAGAGCATAGAAAAAGTAGAAGAAGATGTAGAAAATGCAAATAAATTAACAAAAAAAGGGTTTAATATATTTGGAATTACAATTTTTCAAATATTTGCATATTTTATAATTTATAGTTTTTTAGGTTTTATAATAGAAACTGTATTTGCATTTCTTTCAGAAGGTGTAATAGAAAGCAGACAAAGCTTTTTATATGGACCATTTTGTGCAATATATGGATTAGGCGCAGTTGTAATGATAGTTGGACTTCAAAAATTTAAAAGTAAAAGATGGAAATTAATGCTAGGTGGTATGGTATTAGGTGCTATTACCGAGTATTTAGTAAGTCTAATTGGAGAACTAGTTTTTAATGTTAAATGGTGGGACTACTCAGAAATGGCATTTAACATACATGGAAGAATATGTGCTACATTTACAATAGCATGGGGAGCTTTAGGAGTGGTATTGTTAAAAGTAATAAACCCAAGAATTGATAAATTTATAAATAAAATTCCAATAAAAACTTTAAAAATTGCAACATCAATTATAATGATATTTATGCTTGTAGATTGGCTTGTATCAAGCTTTGCTTTGCAAATGTTTTATGTAAGACTTGTAGATACACATCATATAGAAATACAAGGAGAAGAAAAAGCACAAGAGGCAGCAAGAAATCTATACAAAAATGAAACCATAAAAAGTATAGTAAATACTTTATGGAATGATCAAAAAATGATAAAAACATTTCCAAATCTTAGAGTAACAACTAAAAATGGCGCTGTTATATATGTAAATAATTTATATAAAGATATAAAACCATATTATGTTAAAGTTTTTGAACCAGTACTTTTTGAAAGTATGGAAGAAAGAATGACACATAAAGCAAAATAAAAAAGTTGAAATTCTAAGTTTAATTATATATTCTTCCCAGGGCTCCACATTATAAGAAAATGTAATTCGTACCTCATACATTTTCTAAAACGGTCCCCACTTGCCCTTCACAGAATATATAATAAACTTAGAATTTCAACTTTTTTTAGTATTTTACTTGACAAATCACAAAAAAAGGTGTAAAGTATATTAGCATTACAAAAAAGAGGTAGTAAAAAATGGAAGAAAAAGTTATACTAAGTATGTTAATACAAACATATGGCAAACTTCTAACTGAAAAGCAATATCAAATTATGGACGACTACTACAATAACGATTTATCTTTATCAGAAATAGCACAAAATCATAACATTACAAGACAAGCTGTTAGAGATATCATAAAGAAAGGAGAGAAAAAACTTTTCGAGTACGAAGAAAAGCTATTATTTATGAAAAGGACGTTAAATACAGAAAAGAAAATAGAAAAAGTTTTATCAGAACTAACGAAAATACAAAAAGACTATTCCGACAAACAAATAGCAAATGTATTAGAGACCATAAAAAAAGAATTAAATTGTTTAGTATAATCTAAGCAAAGAAATAGGGGGAACAAAATGGCTTTTGAAGGATTATCATCTAGATTACAAGAAATTACAAGAAAAATAAGAGGAAAAGCAAGAATAACAGAATCTGACTTAAAAGAAATGCTAAGAGAAGTAAAACTTGCATTACTAGAAGCAGATGTTAACTATAAAATAGTAAAAGAATTTATAAGCACAATACAAGAAAAAGCATTAGGCCAAGATGTTATGAAATCATTAACCCCAGGACAACAAGTTGTAAAAATAGTAAAAGACGAACTAGTAAATTTACTTGGAGAAAAAGAAAGCAAAGTAAACTTTACACCAAATCCTCCTACAATAGTAATGCTTGTAGGACTACAAGGATCAGGTAAGACAACAACAGCAGGAAAACTTGCAAATCTTTTTAGAAAACAAGGAAAAAAACCATTATTAGTTGCATGTGATATCTATAGACCAGCAGCTATAAAACAATTACAAGTTGTGGGAGCACAGCTAAACATTCCAGTATACAGTAATGAAAACTCAAAAGATGTAGTACAAATAAGCAAACAAGCAATAAATGTTGCAATGTCAAAATTAAATGATGTAATAATATTAGATACAGCAGGACGTTTACAAATTGATGAAGCACTAATGCAAGAACTACAAAATGTAAAAAATGGAGTACATCCACACGAAACATTACTTGTAGTGGACAGTATGACAGGACAAGAAGCTGTAAATGTTGCACAAACATTTAATGAAAAAGTTGGAATTGATGGAATAATTTTAACGAAATTAGATGGTGATACACGTGGTGGTGCAGCACTTTCAGTAAAAAAAGTTACAGGAAAACCAATAAAATTTGCAGCGACAGGAGAAAAATTAAGTGACATAGAAGTATTCCATCCAGACAGAATGGCATCAAGAATACTAGGAATGGGAGATATACTATCTGTAATTGAAAAGGCAGAAGAAAGTTTTGATTTAGAGCAAGCAGAAAAATTAGAAAAACAATTAAAGAAAAAGGAATTAGATTTAGATGACTATTTAATGCAAATTAGGCAAATGAAAAAATTAGGTTCATTTTCTTCAATATTAAAAATGATTCCAGGAATGAACAAATTTAAAGACCTAAAAGTAGATGACAAAGAATTTGGAAAAATAGAAGCAATAATATGTTCAATGACAAAAAAAGAAAAGCAAAATACAAAACTTTTAAATGCAAGTAGAAGACAGCGTATAGCAAAAGGTAGTGGAACAACAGTACAAGATATTAACAAATTTATAAAATCATTTGAAATGACACAAAAAATGATGAAACAAATGCAATCAAATAAAGGTGGCATGAGAAAGTTAATGAAAAACATAGATGAAGACACATTAAAAAATATGAAATTTTAAATAAGTTATTAATCTTTTACGCTTTAGAAATAATTTCTAAGCTTAAAATAAATTATAAATATTTAAACATAAATTTGGGAGGTGAAACAAAAATGGTAAAAATAAGATTACAAAGACAAGGAAAGAAAAAAGCTCCATTTTATCACATAGTAGTTGCAGATTCTAAATCACCAAGAGATGGAAAAATAATTGAACAATTAGGAACATATAACCCAATGACAGAACCAGCTACAATAGTTTTAGATAAAGAAAAAGTAGAAAAATGGATCAAAAATGGTGCAAAACCAACTGATACAGTAAAATTCCTAATTGAAAAAGAAAAATAATTAAAATATAAATTTTTATTTTAATAAAAGTAATAAACTAAAGAAAATAAGTTGGCAACTTAAGGTAATAAATTAGGAGGGAAAAATGAAAGAAATACTAGAAACAATAATATTAAACTTAGTAGATGATAAAGATGCTGTTGAAATAAAAGAACTAAATGGTGAAAAATCAGTAGTTTTTGAAGTTAAGGTAGCAGATGGAGACATGGGAAAAATTATTGGTAAACAAGGAAGACTTGCAAAATCAATAAGAACTGTAGTAAAAGCTGTAGCAAACAAAGAACAAAAAAGAGTTACAGTAGAATTTATTGGATAATTGGAGTAAAACATTATGCAATATTTAGAAATAGGTCAAATAGTAAATACATTTGGAATAAAAGGGATGGTAAAAGTTGTTCCTTATACAGATGACATAGAAAGATTTGACGATTTAAAAAAAGTATATGTTGTAAACAAAAAAACAAGAAGAGAATATGAAATACAAGAAGTAAAATATCATAAAAATATGGTATTGATAAAATTTAAAGGTATAGAAAAAGTTGAAGAAGCACAAAATTTGCGAAATTCTTATTTAGAAATAGATAGAAAAGATGCAAAGCCTTTAGAAGAAGGGGTTTACTATATTGTAGATTTGCTAGGACTTGAAGTATATACAGAAGAAGGGAAGCTTCTTGGGAAAATAGATGACATATATAATACTGGAAGTAATGATATATATGTAGTAAAAGACAATTTAGGAAAACAAGTATTATTACCAGCAATAAAAGAGGTAATAAAACAAGTTGACTTAGAAAATAAAAAAATAATAGTTCATATACTAAAAGGTTTAATTTAAAATGGAGGAAAAAATGAAATTTGATGTTTTAACACTTTTTCCTGAAATGTTTAAATCATTAGAAGAAAGCATTATAGGAAAAGCAAAAGAAAAAAATCTAATAGATATAAACTTAATAAATATTAGAGATTTTTCAAAAGATAAACACAAAAAAGTAGATGATACTCCATATGGCGGTGGAGCAGGAATGGTAATGAAAGCAGATGTTGTTTATGATGCATTTAAATCAATAAAACAAGATAATGCTAAAGTTATATACCTTACTCCACAAGGAAAAACATTAAACCAAAAAAAAGTAGAAGAATTATCAAAAGAAAGTCACTTAATTCTTCTTTGTGGTCATTATGAAGGAATAGACCAAAGGGTAATAGATAAAATTGTTGATGAAGAAATATCAATAGGAGATTATGTATTAACAGGCGGCGAAATTCCAGCAATGGTGTTAATAGATAGTGTAAGTAGATATATAGAAGGTGTTTTAAGCAAAGATTCTACAAAAGAAGAGTCATTTTCAAATGGAATGCTAGAATACCCACAATATACAAGACCAGAAGTTTTTGAAAACGAGAAGGTACCAGAAATATTGCTTACAGGGCATCATGAAAATATAGAAAAATGGAGAAGAAAAAGAGCGATTGAAATTACATATAAAAAACGACCAGATCTTTTAAAAAATAAAAACTTGTCTGAAATGGACGTAAAATTATTAAGTGAAGTGCAAAACAAATGCACCGCTCATGAATAGAAAGAAGGAGGAAATTCTAAAATGGATATTATAAAATCTATTGAACATGAACAACTAAAAAACAAAATACCAGAATTAAGAGTTGGTAATACAGTAAGAGTACACGTAAGAATTAAAGAAGGAAACAAAGAAAGAATCCAAGTTTTCGAAGGAATCATAATTAAAAAACAAGGTGGAGGAGTAAATAGTACATTTACAGTAAGAAAAACATCTTATGGTGTTGGAGTTGAAAAAACATTCTTAGTTCATTCTCCATTAGTTGAAAAAGTAGAAGTAGTAAGAGTTGGTAAAGCAAGACGTGCTAAATTATACTACTTAAGAGACAGAGTTGGAAAAGCTGCTAAAACTAAAGAATTAGTTGGAGCAAGAATTGAAGACAGAGAAATAGTTGTTAAAGAAGAATTAGTAGAAGAACCAGTAGCTAAAGAAACTACAGCTGTAGAAGAAACAGTTACAGAAACTGCACCAGTAGTAGAAGAAGTTAAAGAAGAAGCTAAAACAACTGAAGAATAATAAATAAAAAATATAGATTTTATAATTAATTATAAAATCTATATTTTTTTTAAAATCTTATTATTAATAAACTTAAAATAACATAAGCAAATCTAAATGCTCTTTTTTTATTAAAGCAAGAATATACTTCATTATATGATTCTGAAAGTGCACAATATTTATCAACTAAAGTTAAAATAAAACTTTCTGCATATCTAGGAATACTAAAAAATGTGACAGGCCACATATGTTTTACAATAATATCTTTTTGCTTTTTATTTAAATCAAAAATTTTGCTAGCATTTTCATATGCATATTTTGGATGTGTAAAAGCATGTAGACCTTTTCTACCAGGTTGACGAACACGCCAATCATATAAAAATAAGTCATGCACCATTGCAGCTCTTGCACAAGAAATATAATCTAAATGTAATTTTTTGCATATTTTATAACAAAAATAAGAAGCTTCTAAACAATGGTCAAAACATGAAGTTTCATAATGTTGTCTGTATTTTTTCATTTCTTGAACAGTTTTATTATTTATCATATCATCTATTACATTAATAAATTCTTTATCATTATATATTTTTTCGAGAAGTTCGTTCATTTTAATCCCCTTTAAAATAATATTATATGTATACCTTATTATTATATCATAGTATTATTAAACAATGCAATAAAATTTAATAGTTTACAGTTATAATATTTTTTATTATATATTTTGTGAAGTGCAAGTAAAGTTACTAAATATTGAAATTTTTAAGTTCACCTTCTAGAATTTTTTTATTTTTAGGGCTTAATTCAACTAATGGAAGACGAGGCTTACCAAAATTAAAGCCTTTTAAATTTAAGGCATATTTTATAGGTATAGGGTTTACTTCAGAAAATAAAGCTTTTATAAGTGGTATTGCTTCTAATTGCATTTTTTTAGATGTTTCTTGGTCACCATCTAAATAATATTGTACAATATTATGTGTATATTCTGGTAAAACATTTGATAAAACAGATATGACACCAATTCCTCCAAGTGATAAAGTTGGAACAATTTGATCATCATTTCCAGAGTAAATATTTAAATTATCTCCACATAAACTTGCAATTTCTGCAACTTGAGATATATTGCCACTAGCTTCTTTAATTGCTACAATATTTTTTATTTTAGATAATTCTAAGCAAGTTTTTGGTTCTATGTTTACCCCAGTTCTGCTAGGGACATTATATAATATAATTGGAATATTTACAGATGATGCAATTTCTTTATAATGTTTTATTAATCCTTTTTGGGTAGTTTTATTATAATATGGTGTTACAATTAACAATCCATCTACTCCTAAACTTTCTGCAATTTTTGACATTTCAACTGCCTTACTTGTATTATTAGAACCAGTTCCTGCAATAACTGGAATTTTTCCTTTACATGTTTTAACCGAAAGTTTAATAAGTTCTCTTTTTTCTTTTGTTGTCATTGTAGCACTTTCACCTGTTGTACCACATACAATAATGCTATCTGCTTTATTTTTTATTTGAAATTTTAAAAGTTTTTTAAATTCTAAATAATCTATTTCATCATTGGCAAATGGTGTGGCAATAGCAGTACCACATCCTTTAAAAATAATATCTTTCATATTTAATCCTCCTACATATTTATTGTATTCAGGAAAATAAAAAAAGATAATTTTTTTTAAAACTAAGGTATTGCAAAAAAATATGGTTTTTGGTACTATAATTAATAGCAAAACAAATGAAAAGGATTGGTGAAATGATGAGAAAAAGACAAGAAAATGGTATTACTTTAATAGCGTTAGTAATAACTATCATAGTACTTTTAATATTAGCAGGAGTAGCGATTGCTACATTAACAGGAGATAATAGTATAATAAAAAAGGCAAATGATGCAAAAGTAGAAAATGAAAAGGCAGAAATAAAAGATATATTAGGCATTGCAATAAATACAATTGCAATTGAAAGAGGAGAAAATAAAGAGTATTATAAGGATAAAGAGACATTTATAGAAAAAGGAAAATTAGACATCGATACATATGCTATAGATGATTATGAATATAATTTAGACAATAATTTAGTACAATTTAAAATATATAAAAAAATGGTACAAAAAATCAGTATAAATGTGAAATTGATTTAACTACAGGAAATATAAATATAAACCAAGATGGAATAGCAAAAGATGACGATAAAAAAGAAAATTTAGAATATGAACAACAAGGTTTATTAGTCCATCTAGATGGGATTAATAATACAGGTACAGGACATAAAAATGATACAGAGACATGGCAAAATATTGCGCAAGTTGAAAATAAAATTGCAGAGAATGCCTATAAGGTAAAAGGAACATCAGCATGGGAAGAAAACGCATTAAAATTAGATGGAAATACATATTATAATATAAAATCACCTGTAAATAATTCATATGGAACTGCTGAGGTTTGTGTATATATTGATTTGGATATGCAAGTTGTAAATGAAAATAGATGGTATTTATGTTCAACAATTTTTGGTTGTGAATTATCAGGAACTCAAAAAGACTGGGCAATAATAATAGATAAAAATGGAAATTTTGCTATTGGTTATAACACAGAAACTATATATTCTTCAAATGTTTATGCATTAGATGGAAAAATACATGTATTATCATACACATATACAAAATCAAAAATAGTTTTTTATGTAGATGGTAATAAAATTACAGAAATTCAATATTCACCTTCTGGTGATATATGCCCAGAATTTGGAATTGGTTGGAATAGAAGTGAAAATATATCAAAAATAATAGGAAATATATATAGTGTAAGATTTTACGAAGATGAATTAACAGAGGAGCAAATAAAAAATAATTACTTAGTAGATTATTCAAGGTTTAACATTGAAAATAGTAAACCTAAAACAGCTTTGCTAGATACAGAAAATCCATTAGGTTATGTTAATACATATGGGGAGTTTACTAAAATAAGTGCAGACAATTATTTATTAAAAACAGCATCTTGGTATGAAAGAATAAATATTCCTATAACAAATTTAGAAGAAGGTAAAGATTATAAATTAAAATTTAGTATAAAAATAGATGATGCAAAATATGGGACAGATTCAGCAATTGGAAATCTGTATGGAGTTAGAGATTCATACATAGATAGTGTTTATGATGGAAACAAATATGGAAAAAACATGATTGAAGATTTAAATGAAAATACATATGAGATTGCATTTAGGGCACATAGTCAGACAATGTATTTATGCCTGACTTTTGGAGACTTGATAGATGGAAAATCATATAATATACACATAAAAAATGTTAATTAATATATAAAAATGATGCAAAGAAGGATTAGGAATTTGTTAAGGAAACTCTAGAAATTAAATAAATATCACAATTTTCATTGCAATTTAAAAGCAAATATAGTATAATATAAAAAATTAATTGCGCTATAAAAAGAAACAAAGTAGTAAATTATAGTTACAAAAACAAGAGAGGTAGTGGAAGGTGAAAACTACTAGAATATAAAATTACGAAATACAATTCTTACAGTAATTACGTAAATAGCTACGAACAGCTATAAATGAGGCATATAGCATATATATGTAAATAAAGGTGGTACCACGAGTCAAATCGTCCTTTAATATGGAAGATTTGGCTCTTTTTGAATTAAAAAACCAAAAATTCCAAAGAAATAAAATAAAAAAGGAGGAAAAAATATGACACTATTTGAAGAACTAAAATGGAGAGGGCTAATAAAAGACATATCAAGCCCAGAGTTAGAAGAAAAACTAAATCAAGGGGGAATGACATTTTATATAGGAACAGACCCAACAGCAGACAGTTTACATGTAGGTCACTTATCAAGTTTTTTAATATCAAAAAGACTACAAGATGCAGGACATCACCCAATATTATTAATAGGTGGGGCAACTGGAATGATAGGAGATCCAAGACCAACAACAGAAAGAGCAATGATTTCAAAAGAGGAAGTTGAGCATAATTACCAATGCCTAAAAAAACAAGTAGAAGAAATTTTTGGATTTGAAGTTGTAAATAATTATGACTGGATAAAAAACATAAATACATTAGACTTTTTAAGAGATTACGGAAAATTTTTCAATATAAATTATATGCTTGATAAAGATATAATTAGAAGAAGATTAGAAACAGGAATAACATATACTGAATTTTCATATACAATTTTACAAGCGCTAGACTTTAAGTATTTACATGACCACAAAAATGTAAATTTACAATGCGCAGGTTCAGACCAATGGGGAAATATAACATCTGGAATAGATTTAATTAGAAAATCAAGTAAAGATGAAGTTTATGGATTTACAATGCCACTTGTTACAGATTCACAAGGCAAAAAATTTGGAAAAAGCGAAGGAAATGCTATATGGTTAGATAAAAATAAAACATCAAGTTATAAATTATATCAATTCTTTATAAATGTAGAAGATTCAATGGTTATAGATTATTTAAAAATATATACATTTTTATCAAAAGAACAAATAGAAGAATATGAAAAAGAAAATAATGAACATCCAGAATTAAGAGCAGCACATAAAGCTTTGGCAAGAGAGATAATTACATTTTTACATGGAAAAGAAGAATATGAAAAAGCAGTAAATCTTGCAGACCATTTATTTAATAACAAATTTAATGACCTATCAAAAAGTGATATTGAAGAATTATTTGGAAGTGAAGATATAAAAGAAGTTACTCCAAATCAAACTATAGTAGATATGTTAGTAGAAATGAAAGCAGTATCTAGCAAAAGAGAAGCAAAAGAGTTTGTTACAAATGGGGCAATAAGTGTAAATGGCGAAAAAATAAACGATATTAGTGAAATTATAGATGAAAGCAAATTTATAGAAAATACATATATTGTTGTAAAAAGAGGAAAGAAAAATTATTACATAGGAAAGAAAAAATAAACTACACAAAAATTAAAAAGAATACTTGCAAAGTATTCTTTTTTGATATAGAATGGTATTGCCATAAAAAATAGTGGCAATACTATAAAAAGCAATATAATAAAAGCTTAAAATCAAAAGGAGGAAAATTATATGTCAGTAAAAGTAGCCATTAACGGTTTTGGACGTATAGGACGTCTAGCATTTAGACAAATGTTTGGAGCAGAAGGATATGAAGTTGTTGCAATAAACGACTTAACAAGTCCTAAAATGTTAGCTCAATTATTAAAATATGATTCAGCACAAGGAAGATATGAAAAAGCTGAAACAGTAGAAGCAGGAGAAGATTCTATAACAGTAGATGGAAAAACAATAAAAATATATGCACAACAGGATGCAACAAAATTACCATGGAGAGAAATTGGAGTAGATGTAGTGTTAGAATGTACAGGATTCTATACATCTAAAGAAAAAGCAAAAGCACATATAAATGCAGGAGCTAAAAAAGTAGTTATATCAGCACCAGCTGGTAATGATTTACCAACAGTAGTATTTGGAGTAAATGAAAATGTATTAACACCAGAAGATACAGTTATATCAGCAGCTTCATGTACAACAAACTGTTTAGCGCCAATGGCAAAAGCATTAAATGATTTTGCACCAATTCAATCAGGGATTATGACAACAGTTCATGCTTATACAGGAGACCAAATGTTACTAGATGGACCACACAGAAAAGGTGATTTAAGAAGAGCAAGAGCAGCTGCTGTAAATATTGTTCCAAATTCAACAGGAGCAGCAAAAGCTATAGGTTTAGTTATTCCAGAATTAAATGGAAAATTAATTGGTTCAGCACAAAGAGTTCCAGTTCCAACAGGATCAACAACAATATTAGTTGCAGTTGTTAAAGGAAATGACATAACACCAGAAAAAATAAATGAAGCAATGAAAGCTGCATCAAATGAATCTTTTGGTTACACAGAAGAATTATTAGTTTCTTCAGATGTAATAGGAATGAGATATGGTTCATTATTTGATGCTACACAAACAATGGTAACAAAAATAGAAGAAGGATTATACCAAGTTCAAGTTGTTTCATGGTATGATAATGAAAATTCATATACAAGTCAAATGGTTAGAACAATAAAATACTTTGCAGAATTAGGATAGAAATATTAAAAGAACACTTGAAAAGTGTTCTTTTTTAATATACAATAGGAATGTCTTATAAAAAACAAAAAAATGGTAAAACTAATAAAAGTTACCAAAGTTTAAGGGGGAATTTAAAATGAGTAAAAAGACAGTAAGAGATATTGATTTAAAAGATAAGAAGGTATTAGTAAGATGCGATTTTAACGTACCAATGGACGAAAATAAAAAAATCACAGACAATACAAGAATAGTTGCAGCTATTCCAACAATAAAATATTTATTAGAAAATAATTGTGCAATAATTCTATGTTCACATTTAGGAAGACCAAAGGGGGAATTTAAACCAGAATATTCACTAGCACCAGTTGCAGAAGAATTATCTAAATTATTAGGAAAAGAAGTAATAATGGCAAAAGATGTAATAGGAGAAGATGCAAAACAAAAAGCTGCTAATTTAAAACAAGGTCAAATAATGTTATTAGAAAATGTTAGATTCCACAAAGAAGAAACAGACAATTCACCAGAATTTGCAAAAGAATTAGCAAGTATGGCACAAATATATGTAAATGATGCATTTGGAACAGCTCATAGAGCACATAGTTCAACAGCAGGAGTTGCAGCATATTTACCAGCTGTTTCTGGATTTTTAATAGAAAAAGAATTAAAATTTTTAGGAAATGCAATAAACAATCCACAAAGACCATTTGTAGCAATATTAGGTGGTGCAAAGGTGTCTGACAAAATAGGAGTTATAGATAGTTTATTAGATAAAGTAGATACATTAATGATTGGTGGAGGAATGGCATATACATTCTTTAAAGCACAAGGTTATGAAGTAGGAAATTCAATATGTGAATTAGATAAACTAGACTTAGCAAAACAAGCAATGGAAAAAGCAAAAGAAAAAGGTGTTAAATTAATGCTTCCAGTAGATACTAAAATAGGAAAAGAATTTAAACCAGACACAGAAAGTAAAACAGTAGCTTGGACAGAAATTCCAGAAGGATGGGAAGGCTTTGATATTGGAGAAAAAACAATAAAAATGTTTGTAGATGAATTACAAACAGCCAAAACTGTAGTATGGAATGGACCTTTAGGTTTATTTGAATTTGATCAATTTGCAATTGGAACAAACGAAATTGCAAAAGCATTATCAAAAATTGATGCAACAACTATAATAGGTGGAGGAGATTCAGCAGCAGCAGTTGAAAAAGCAGGATTAGCTGACAAAATGACTCATATATCAACAGGTGGTGGAGCATCATTAGAATTCTTAGAAGGAAAAAAATTACCAGGAATAGAATGCTTATTAGATAAATAATTATATCTATAAAAAAACATTAAATGCAAGGGAGAGATAAAAATGAGAAAAAAAGTAATTGCTGGAAACTGGAAAATGAATATGCTTCCAAATGAAGCTATGAAATTTATAGAAGATTTAGCACCACTTGTTAAAGACACTAAAAATGAAGTAATACTATGTGTTCCATATACAGATCTATTTTATGCACTACTAACAGTACAAGGTACAAATATAAAAATAGGTGCACAAAATATGCATTTTGAAGAAAAAGGTGCATATACAGGAGAAATATCTGCCAAAATGTTAAAATCAATTAATGTAGAATATGTAATAATTGGACATTCAGAAAGAAGACAATATTTTAATGAAACAGATGAAACAGTAAATAAAAAAATAAAAGCAGCATTTGAAAATGGATTAAAACCAATAGTATGTGTTGGGGAAACATTGGAACAAAGAGATGAAGGAACAACAATAGATATAATAACAAATCAAACAAAACTTGCTTTAGAAGGTTTAACAGATGAACAAGTTGCAAATACAATAATAGCTTATGAACCAATATGGGCAATAGGAACAGGAAAAACAGCAACAAGTGAAGATGCACAAAAAGCTATAAAGTCAATTCGTGACAAAATTTGTCAAATCTATGGACAAAACGTGTCTGATAGAGTTATAATACAATATGGCGGAAGTGTTAAATCATCAAATGCAAAAGAACTATTTGAAATGTCAGACATAGATGGAGGCCTAGTTGGAGGAGCAAGTCTAAAGCCAGATGAATTTTCAAAAATAGTAAATTATAATAAATAGCAAAAAAAGGAAGGTAGAAATATGAAAGACAAATTAACAATGCTAATGATATTAGATGGTTTTGGAGATAATAAAAATAAGGATGGTAATGCAATACAACTTGCAAAAACACCTAATATTGATAGACTAATGAAAAAATATCCAAATACAGACATATTTACAAGTGGACTACATGTTGGATTACCAGAAGGACAAATGGGAAATTCTGAAGTAGGGCACACAAATATCGGAGCTGGAAGAATAGTATACCAAGAATTAACAAGAATAACAAAATCAATAGAAGATGGTGATTTCTTTTCAAATGCAGAATTAATAGGAGCAATTGATAATTGTAAGAAAAATCATACAAAACTTCATATTTTAGGATTAGTTTCAGATGGTGGAGTTCATAGTCATATAAGACATTTATATGCACTTTTAGAACTTGCTAAAAGAAGAGACTTTGAAGATGTGTATGTACATTGCTTTTTAGATGGAAGAGATACACCACCAGCATCAGCAGAAAATTATATTTTAAAATTACAAGACAAAATGAAAGAAAAAGGTGTAGGAAAAATTGCAAGTATATCAGGAAGATTTTATGCAATGGACAGAGACAAAAGATGGGAAAGAGTTAAAAAATGCTATGATGCATTAGTACTTGGAGAAGGAAATAAAGAATCAAGTAGTGTAAAAGCAATAGAAGATTCATACCAGAAAGAAACATTTGATGAATTTGTAGAACCAACATTAATATGCAATGGAAATGAACCAATTGCAACAATAAGTAAAAATGACTCTGTAATATTCTTTAACTTTAGACCAGATAGAGCAAGAGAAATTACAAGAGCTTTAGTAGATGACAACTTTGACGGATTTGAAACTAAAAAAGGACTAGATTTATATTATGTTTGTTTCACAAGTTATGATGAAACAATGCCAAATGTAAAAATAGCATTCAAAAAAGAACCATTAGTTAATACATTTGGAGAATATGTAAGTAAATTAGGATATACACAATTAAGAATAGCTGAAACAGAAAAATATGCACATGTTACATTTTTCTTTAATGGAGGGGAAGAAAAACAATATGAGGGAGAAGACAGAATATTAGTACCATCTCCAAAGGTAGAAACATATGACCAAAAACCAGAAATGAGTGCATATGAAGTAACTGACAAAGTGCTAGAAGCAATATCAAACGATAAATATGATTGTATAATATTAAACTTTGCAAATACAGACATGGTAGGACATACAGGAAGTTTACCAGCAGCAATAAAAGCAGTAGAAGCAGTAGACGAATGTGTTGGTAAAATTGTAAAACTAGTAGAAGAAAAACAAGGAAATTTAATTATAACAGCAGACCATGGAAATGCAGAGCAAATGATAGATTATAAAACAGGAGAACCACATACAGCACACACAACAAATCCTGTTCCAATAATACTTGTAACACCAGATGAAACATTAAACTTAAAAGAAAATGGTAAATTAGCAGATTTAGCACCAACAATGCTTGATTTAATGAATCTTAAAAAACCAGAAGAAATGACTGGAGAAAGTTTATTAATAAGAAAATAAGAGGAAAAAATGTTAAAAACCACAAAAAAGATAAAGGAAATATATGAAGATATTCAAAAAAAGATATTTTATATGATTCCAGAAAAATGGGATGAACTATATTTATATGCATCAGTAATAGAAAGATTTGGAAGTATAGAAACAGGGGAATTATTTTTCTACTATATACCAAAAGGAATACTTAGAAAAAATCCTATAAATGTATATGAAATACCTGCAAAATTCAATCTAGAAGAAGCAGAATATTTAAGGCTTGTAGATCTTCTATACAGTAAAATAAAAGAACTTAGAGAAGAATTTAAAAAAATTGAAAAAGGAAGAACATGGAGTAACCTTACAATTTCAATAAAAAATATGAGATTTCATATTAAATATGATTATGAAGATCTACAAAACTGTGAATATGACAGTTACCAAAGACATATAATTTGGAGGAGCAAATACTTAAATCAAGGGATTGAAAAGGTAAATAAAGAAGACAAGGAAATTTTAAAAAAATACTATAATGGACAAAAAAGTTTAATAAGAACAGAAGAGTATGAAGAACAAATATATATTAAAGATGTAAAAAATATAGTTGATTTTGACACCGAAGATTATGAAAGTACACAAAATGTAGAATACGTAGCAAGCAAAAATACTAAAAAAAGTAAAAATCAGATTCTAATGTCGGAAGATGATTAATATATAATATAAATTTGGAAGGAGCAATTAAAAATGATTTATTCAAAAGAATTAGAAGGAATGTGTAAAGTAGCAAAAGGTGTAGACCATGGTCCAGCACCAATACCAGAAGAAGGAAAATGGGTTCAAGCAAAAGAAATTAAAGATATATCAGGTTTAACACACGGAATTGGTTGGTGTGCACCACAACAAGGAGCATGTAAATTAACATTAAATGTAAAAGACGGAATTATTCAAGAAGCATTAATAGAAACAATTGGATGTTCTGGAATGACACACTCAGCAGCTATGGCAGGAGAAATATTAACAGGAAAAACAATATTAGAAGCATTAAATACAGACTTAGTTTGTGATGCTATAAATACAGCTATGAGAGAATTATTCTTACAAATAGTATATGGAAGAACACAAACAGCATTTTCAGAAGGAGGTCTTCCAGTAGGAGCAGGACTTGAAGACTTAGGAAAAGGTCATACGTCACAAGTTGGAACAATTTATTCAAGTTCATTAAAAGGACCAAGATACTTAAATTTAGCAGAAGGTTACATAGTAGAATTAGGATTAGACAAAGATGATCAAATTATTGGTTATAAATATGTTCATTTAGGAAAAATGATGGATAATATTAAAGCCGGAATAGATCCAAAAGAAGCAATTGAAAAAGCATCAGGAAAATACGGAAGATTTGATGAAGCAGTTAAAAAAATAGACCCAAGAGAAGCATAAAAAATTGATAAAAATCAGTAATCTGCTTATTTTACTAATTTTAATCAATTTTAATAAGATATAAAAGCAGATTTTCAAATTATAAAATAATTAAAAAAATCAAGGAGGAATAAAAAATGGCAGTAACATTTGAAAGTTATGAAAGAAGAATTGAACAAATTAAACCAGTAATGGAAAAATACGGAATAAAAGATTTTGAAGAGGCATTAAAAATCTGTACAGATAAAGGATTTAATCCATATGAAATAGTAAAAGGAGTACAACCAATATGTTTTGAAAATGCAGCATGGGCATATACATTAGGAGCTGCAATAGCAATAAAAAAAGGTTGCACAAAAGCTGCAGATGCTGCTAGAGCAATTGGAGAAGGATTACAAGCTTTTTGTATACCTGGTTCTGTTGCAGATGTTAGAAAAGTTGGACTTGGACATGGAAATTTAGGAGCAATGTTATTATCAGAAGAAACAAAATGTTTTGCATTTTTAGCAGGACATGAAAGTTTTGCAGCAGCAGAAGGAGCTATAGGAATTGCAAAATCTGCAAACAAAGTAAGAAAAGAACCATTAAGAGTTATATTAAATGGACTTGGAAAAGATGCTGCACAAATAATATCAAGAATTAATGGATTTACATATGTAAAAACAGAATTTGATTTCTTTAAAAACGAAGTAAAAGTAGTTGAAGAAATACCATACTCAGATGGAGAAAGAGCAAAAGTAAAATGTTATGGAGCAAATGATGTTAGAGAAGGTGTAGCTATAATGTGGTTAGAAGATGTTGATGTATCTATTACAGGTAACTCAACAAACCCTACAAGATTCCAACATCCAGTTGCTGGTACATATAAAAAAGAAAGAATTGAAGCTGGTAAAAAATACTTCTCTGTAGCTTCAGGTGGAGGAACAGGAAGAACATTACATCCAGATAACATGGCCGCAGGACCTGCATCATATGGTATGACAGATACTATGGGAAGAATGCACTCAGATGCTCAATTTGCAGGAAGTTCATCAGTTCCAGCACACGTAGAAATGATGGGATTAATTGGTATGGGAAATAACCCTATGGTTGGTGCAACAGTTGCAGTTGCAGTAGCAGTAGAAGAAGCAATGAAATAAAAAAATATATATTATCAAGAGTGGACGAGAGAATCGGCTTTATGACTCCACAGCAACCTATTAAATTAGGTGCTAATACCGACAAAGCAAGTACGCTTTGGATGATGATTAAAAAACCTTTGTACTTGTTATAAGTATAAAGGTTTTTTTAGTATAAAAATAAAAAATGAAAGGAAGAAAATATATGAAAAAATTATTTACATCAGAAAGTGTAACAGAAGGGCATCCAGACAAATTATGTGATTATATATCAGATAGTATTTTAGATGCATGTTTAGAGCAAGATAAAAATTCAAGGGTAGCATGTGAAACAGTAGCAGGAAAAGGTGAAATTTATATAACAGGTGAAATAACCTCAAATGCTAATATAAATATTGAGCAAATAGTAAGAGACACAATAAAAGAAGTGGGCTATGATAATGAAAAAACAGATATAGATTATAAAACATGCAAAGTAATAATAAATATGTCAAAACAGTCTCAAGACATTGCACTTGGTGTGGACAAGTCATTAGAAGATAAAGAGGGAAAACATATTTTGTCAGAAGGTGCAGGTGACCAAGGGTTAATGTTTCGGTTTTGCATGTGATGAAACAGAAGAATTAATGCCTCTTCCAATTTCTTTAGCACATAAATTATCCAAAAGACTAACAGATGTTAGAAAGCAAAATATAATAGAATATTTAAGACCAGATGGAAAAGTACAAGTAACAGTAGAATATGAAGGAAGTGTTCCAAAAAGAATAGATACAATAGTAGTATCAACCCAGCACAAAGAAGATGCAAATTTAGATCAATTAAAAAAAGACATAAAAGAATATGTTATAAATGCAGTTGTTCCTAAAGAACTTGTAGATGATAAAACCAAATATTTTATAAATCCCACAGGAAGATTTGTAATAGGTGGACCATTAGGAGATAGCGGTTTGACAGGAAGAAAAATAATAGTAGATACTTATGGTGGCTATGCAAGACATGGTGGTGGTGCATTTTCTGGAAAAGATGCAACAAAAGTAGATAGGTCAGCATCTTATATGGCAAGGTTAATTGCTAAAAATGTAGTTGCAAATGGGTATGCTAAAAAATGCGAAATTCAGTTAGCTTATGCAATTGGAGTAGCAAAACCAGTGTCTGTTTATGTTGATACATTTGGAACTTCAACATTACCAGAAGAAGAGATTGTAAATAAAATAAACAATAAATTTGATTTAACTCCAAGAGGAATTATAAATTATTTACAATTGCAAAATCCTATATATAAACAAACAACCAATTATGGTCATTTTGGAAAAAAAGAATTGCCATGGGAACAGGTAATTAAAATTTAAGATTATAAAAATATATTCTTATAAAGGCTCTGCACATGCCTTATACAGAATATATTTTTTTATTTAAATTTTGTAAAAAAATATACGAACAAAAATTTGAAAAAATTATAAAAAACTCTTGACAAATTTTATATAAAGTTATAAAATGACAACAGTAAAAAACGAACAACAATTCGCAAAACTAATATTTGTTATTGGAGGGTTAAAAATGAATTTAGTAAGAGTAAAAAATAATGATATAAAAGTAATAGAAAGACATCCTGTAAAAGTTCTTGGAAATGATTATAGAGTAAAAATAGTATATAAAAATGTTAAAATTGCTATGCTAGATGTTGAAGATGACACAATAAAATTAACACTTCAAAACAAATATAAAAAGATGAACAATACACAAATGTTGGATTTAGCAATAGAAAAAATGTATGAATCAATAGCCAAAGTTGAAATAGAAAGAGCTATGGAAAAAACAAGAATAATGTTAGGATTTGCTCCTGAAGATTATAAAATAGAAAAATTAAAAAATGATTTTGGAAAATGCGATGGTAAAAATATTATAATAGATCCAACAGTTGTAATGTATAAAAGAGAGATAATTGATTATATAGTTTTACATCAATATTGTCATTTAAAATATAAAACACATGCAAAGGGTTTTTATAAAATGTTAGAAAAATATTGTCCAAATTATGAAAAATACGAAAAAGTCTTGAATTTTTAAATTATACTGTTATAATATAAAAGGTATATAATTTATCTTTTATATTGGGGTATCGCCAAGCGGTAAGGCATCGGACTCTGACTCTTGTCGTTTTACCTCGTGTAATAAATTTTGTAATACTTGAAATATAAGGATTAGATGTTTTATAATAAAGTAAAAAATTGTAAAGCATCTAACCAAATATCTAACCAATTAAATATCTTTCAAAATATTGGGGTGTAGCCAAGCGGTAAGGCAGATGGCTCTGACCCATCGATGCGTAGGTTCGAATCCTACCACCCCAGCCAGTAACTATTCTGTAAATGTAAGTACATTTGATAATACATTTGCAGACTTATTTTTTGTATCTTTTTCTAAATGAGCATAAATATTAGCAGTAGTAGAATAGGTAGAATGACCAAGCCAATCTTGAATTTCTTTCATAGGTATTCCTTTAGCAAGTAAAAGACTCGCACAAGAATGCCTTAAATCATGAAATCTAATTTTTCTTAATACATCTTTATTTCTATTCATTATCAAAGTAAAATGGTCAGTTACATATTCTGGTCTAAATAATTTGCCCATAGAATCAACACAGATATAATCTAAATATTTCTTATTATAACTATTTCTACATAATTTTTTATTTTTATCAATTTGTTTTTGGTGTTCTTGTAAGAGAACAATAATATCATCAACTAATGGTAAAGTTCTGTAACTAGATTGATTTTTTGTTTTATCTTTTAAAAGTATAACTCTTTTATTATCTTTTCTAGTTTCAATAGCCTTGTGTTTAATGGTAATTGTTTTATCTTCAAAATTAAAAGCTTCCCATTTTAATCCTAAAACTTCACTTCTTCTTAATCCATAAAAACTTGCAAGATAAATAACTATTTTTAATGGATCGTCTTTAATCAAAGTAAAAAGTGTGTTTAATTCTGATTGAGAATAAAAACTTCCTATGAATTGTTCTTTTTTAGGTCTTTCTACTCTATCAGCAGGATTACTTAATATTAAATCTAGTTTTAAAGCAGTTTGCAATGCTTTTCTTATAACATTATGATAATGTAAAACAGTGTTTCCTGTTAATTCTTTAGAATAAAGGAAAGTGTAAAATTTTTGAATTTCTACAGGTTTTAAATCATTAAGCAAAATATTTCTATCTTCAAAATAATCACAAATTTTATTTACAATGACTTTATAAGAATCGTAAGTGTTTTCTTCAATAGTATTTTTAATAGATAATAACCATTCTTTTAAATATGTTGTAAACAATTTGTCATCAGTTTTTGAATTAGGGCAATTCAAATCTTCTTTAAAATTTGTAAGTATTTCTTGCATTTTTTGATTAGCTAATCTCTTATTATTGCCTTTTTCAGTAAGTCCTGTTGATACCCATTTTTGCTTTCTTTTACCATTAATATCTTTATAATTTAAAACAACTTGATATATATTATTTTTTGTTTGTAGGCTTGCTGTTATATTCATTAAAACTCCTTTCTTTTCTCATAACAGACTAGATTTAACCTACTATTGATATTGGTATAATACCATGTTTATAACTTTAAATCTAGTCTATATTTCATTTTGTTTAGTTAAATAAGCTATTACATTAGCTTTTGGTATTTTGTATTCTCTACCAACTTTTATAGACTTAATAATATTTTGTTTTACTAATCTATAAGCTAGAGTAATGCCAATACCAAGCATATCTTTTAATTGATTTGTATTTACTACATCTGGATATGAAGTAAACATTAATTGATAATTTTCTTTAATAGTACCCATATTGTAAGTCCTCCTTTCCCTAAAATTCACAATAAAAAAGACCTATTAAGTAATCTTAATAAAAGTCCTGTTAATAACTATAAACATATCTATTTTTATATTTTTGTGTTGGTACTTTGATATTCATATTTATTGATTTGGGAACATCAGATCCAACTTTTAATTTTCTATCTATAACTAAAATTCCTTTGCTATTTGTATGATAAGCACTTGAGTTCCATTTTGCAAAAGCATAGTCTGACATATTATTAGTAGTATAAGATAATTCCATTGCATCTTGTTTTTGCTGTGCTACCATTTGTTCATAACTGTTGTCATCTTTCTTTGGTCTATCATAAGTTTTAAAATATTCTTGTAAATAAACTTTTCTGTTTTCAGCATTTGTTTTTTTACGAGTTTCCTTTTCTTGTTTGTTTCTATTATCAGATTTTACAACTTTTGAAACATAAGGACAGCTTTTTCCAACTATTTTAGCAATTTCATTTTGTTTTAGATGATGATTATAATATAAGTTTAAAATCTGTTCTTTAGTATTCAATTTTTCTTTTTCCTCCTTTGGTTAATTTTTTGTTTGCAAGATTTTAAATACAATTCGCCTATTGACATTTGTTATTAATTGTTGTATTATTATATTGTAAAAAATTTTACATAACAATTTCATATTGTCATTATACGATTATAATTTATATTTGTCAATACAATTTTAAATATTTTGTTAAAATTTTTTACAAATGCAAAAAACGAAGGAGATAAAAAATGAGAGAATTACCTCGCCATCTTGTTTTAGAAGATTTTTATATATGGTTTAATATGAAAGATAAAGAAGAATATTATGCAACACCATTATATTTATATAATGTAATAAGAAAAGATACAGACAAAGAAAATGATGAAGAAAAAAAGCAAGATGAAACAAGAGTATATTTAGAGTTAGAAAAAGATATTTCAAAAACAAAATTAAATAAGAAAAAAGAAGTCATTAGACAACCTTCAACTATTTATATTCATTATGCAGAAAGCATAGGCTCATTGTTAATAAATTTTTTAAATGCTGATTTTTCATCTTTTGAATCTGCATATAATACATTTTTTTATGCCTATGGTTTTGAATTAATAAAAGAATATACACCTTACATATACTCAAAAATTGATGAATACATAACAGATGTAGAATTTATGAAAATGTTAGAAGATATTTATAACACAAGCCTAGATGATTTATTAGAATGGCAAGATAATTTCAAGAAATGTGTAGATTTTGTATATAACTTAAATGGAAATGAAGAATTAAAAGAACATAGTACATATTCAAAATTTGTTGCTTATACAATTAAACACAACGAATTTTATACATATTCACAAGATGTAGAGGTTATATTAGATAATTATATAAATATACATAACCATCATCATAATGAAAGTATAGAAAATTTAATAAAAGGTATAAATGAAAAAAATCCGAAATTAGAATTACACGATGTTTATACAAGTACAAAATTAAGAAGTATTTGTTTTACTATTTTAGATCAACTTGTAAGACAAGAGAATTTACCAATTAAGACTTGCCAAATTTGTGGTAGATATTTTATACCAACATTTAGACAAAATGAAATTTACTGTGACTTAAAAAATGTTGATGGAACACCAACTTGTAGAGATAAAGGAGCAAGTGAAACTTATAAAAAGAGTCTTGAAAGTAATCCTGCATTATTACTTTATAGAAGAACATATCAACAAAAGGTTATGACAGTATATAGAAACAAAGAAAATAAGCAATTAAAGAAAGATTTTGACAAATGGAAGAAAGAGGCACAAGAGAAAATCAAATTATTCAAAAAAGGCAAACTAGATGAAGATACTTTGTATAATTGGATGATTGAAAACAAATAAAATCTTTATGATGAAATATGTTAAAATCTGTTGTAAATCAGTAAAATTTAAAGTATAATAAAAACATCCTTTTCTCAAAGGAAATCTTTGCGAAAGGAGGATTGTCCAATGAACAACGCAGATTTAGTATGGCGTTTGGTGGAATTACTACTACAAAAAGAAAAAGACTTAAATCAAGTAGCTCTTGACCAAGCCGAGAATCACAATAACAAACCAAATGACCACAAACAAGATGAGGTTTAGCTAACCGAAATTATGATAATGTAGCACTACCGTTTTAGCTACATTATCTTTTTTTATAAAAAAATGAAAAGAACCAAATGCTACCGTACATTTAGCTCTTTTCGATTATCCAATGAACTTTTTGTTTTTAACTTAAGTTAAATATAGTATACTACTTTTTTTATTATATGTCAAACGATTTTCAAAAATTCATTTTAAACCCCAATTTTTAGAATTTTTTTCTTATATCTTTTAATAAATCATTAACATCTATTCCTAGAACATAAGCAATACCAAATAATTCATAATCTTTTACAGTTCTTTTATTATTTTCAATATCATATAAACTTTGCTTATGAATACTAATTCCCATTAATTCTAATTTTGCAGATAGTTTTTCATAAGATAAATCTTTCTTCATTCTATATTCTTTTAGTAATCTTCCTATTACATTCATATTTCCATCAAATCTTGCAATCAATGACATATTTATTCCTACTTTCATTTTTTATATGTATTGATTTTAATATTTTTCTGTGTTATATTTATAAGTGTTAACACTTTATTATATTTTATACTTAATTACATTGAAAAAGGAGAAGTACAAGATGGAACAATTAAATAAAGAATTTTGTGTGCCATATTATATATTTGAAGAAATTGTAGACTATGTTGAACTGACTGCAAAAGGCTATTCTAAATGTATGAAATGGGAGAATATAAAATCATTATTGAAATTAGCAGTTGTAAATAATAATTTAACAAAAGAACAAGCACAATATTTAGAAAAGGAATTTAACAGAGAAGAAATATTACAAAAATATTAAATTTTTATGACAAATGCAATATTTATTGTAAAAAATAAAATATTGTGATATAAATTACATAAAATGCAAGAGAGAAAGGAAATTAAATATTATGGGATGGTATGGAAATTGGAACATTAAATATAATGGTAAAGATAGTGACAAATTTGTAAATTTAGCAAAAATGATTATTCCTAACTATGTAAAAAGATTTGAAGAAACTGAAAAAGGAGTATTAGATTGTAAAAGAAGTTTAAGCTGGTACAATGCAGATGTTGATATTTCAAAAATGATGGAATATTTAGATGAAAATGATACAATAGATGTTGAGATAGATGGAGAAACACACCCTATTAGTGGAACAAGAAAACTTTCAGAAGAAGAAGCAGAATGGGAAGAATATGCCTATGAAAATGATGGCGAGTGGTATGTAGATGATGAATATGATTGTGAAAATCAAACTTTTAAAAAAGAAAATGGACAAGTAGTAATAGATAATGAGCATCCCGATGGAGATAGATATACAAGTTCCAATTTAGGTGTTCAAGAAATGTTGACATACTATCTTGCTTACCCTGAAAATGCAAAAGAGTCAGAACTAGAAGGTAATACAGATACAGTAGATTCATATATTAATTATATTGCTCAAGAACTTGCTGGAAATGATGAAATTATGCCTGCTGTACAAGACTTTATCTATAATACATTTGATCCACAAAAGTTAAAAGATTTAACTAATGAAGAATATAATTATTTTTCAAATCGTATAACACCTGATGAAAAAACATTAGCAAGAATAGCTAGTATAAGAGAGCGATTTAGAACAGTAGAATCAACAAAAGCCTATCTTGAACAAGTAAAAGAACAAAACCCTGAAGTAGAAAAACAAGATGAAACTACTAAAAAAGCTATTCCAAACTTTATTGCTAATATGAGTAAGAGAGATATTAATAATTTAGGTGGATTAGAACAATTATTAAAATTAGTTGAAATGAAAGGCGAAGATTCTGCAAAAGAATTATTATCAATTTTAGGTTACGAAATAAATGATAGCAAAACTCAAGAATCTCCTTCATTAGAAGATTTAGAATTTGAAAAGACAACATTAGAAGATAAAGAACAACAAGCAAAACAATTATATCAAGAATATGAAGAACAATTACATAATAGAGAAGAAGACATATCTATTGAATAATATGGAGGGGTTTCAATGAATAAATCAAAAGAAGGCTTATTAGCTGTTAACGAAAATAGTATTTTTTACAAAATCAAAAATTTCTTTAAAAGATTATTTTTTAAAAGTGAAAGTCTTGTCAAAGAAGAAAAAATTGAAGAAATAAAAATACAAAACGAGAATACTAAAACAAGTTCATTTTTAGAAGATATTAAAATAAAAGAAAATAAAGAGTTTAAAGAATTATTATATTTGCAAAAACTATTTAAAATGGGTAGAATAAAGGAAAAAGATTTATCTAAAGAAGAAAGAATAGGTCTTGAAAAATTATACAAGCAACAAATATATGATTTAAAAAAATCAATTAATGGCTATAAAAATAAAATAATATCTATAAGAACAAAATTAGCACAAAGTAATTAAAATTTAGAAAGGAGTTAGAGAGAAAATTCTAACTCCTTTACTTTGTTTGTTATCTCTCTAAATCCCACTCTTTTTCTCTTTCTTCATGTTTAATTTGTTTTACTGGATCAATAAAAGAGAGAGTTTCTTCTTCAAAATTTTTGACTAATTCTTTAGATTCACCAATACCAAATTTATGACAAATCCAAACTATAAATTTATCAACAGTTTCATAAAATTTATCAATAATCTTGTGTAAATGGGTATTTTCTTTTTCTAATGACCTAATTTTACTTTTGTATTTATATTCAATATTAAATTCTTTGTTTTGAAATTCTTGTTCTAATTCTCTTTTTCTATTTTCAAATCTTAAATCAAGAGTATTATTTTTCTTTTTATATTCGTGTTCTAAATGTTTTACGGTATTGTGCAATTCTTTATTATCAGCAAGTATGGAATCTCTTTCTTTTTGGTATTTTTCAGCCTCGTTAACTAAATTGACTTGTTTTAATAATTCTTTTTGTAAAGAAACTTTTTCATTATATAGTTTTTCTATCATATTATCTTTTGGCTTAATAATCTCATTTTCTACTTTTTCTTTATTAAGTTTTATTAGTTTAATATCATTTATATCAGGAGTTTCTGGTAATTCTAGTTTTATATTATCTAATACTTTTTTAGTGTTTTCAAAATTAGTCAATTTCTTTAAATCTTCTATTTTTTCGTGTTTAGCTCCAGTTTCTTCTACTGGTAAACCTCGTTCTAAATCAAAGCCTTTTGAAGTTATATATTTATGAAAAGCATTTTGTAGTTGTCTGTAACTATCTCTACCTTTCCAAAAATCTCTACAACATATTTTATCAATATCTTTGCCTTCTTTATTTTTTGTATGAATTATTGGTATATAAACTAAATGCATATGTGGTGTAGTTTCATCTAAATGTACTGCTGCTGACACAATATATTTTTCTCCAAGATTTTTGTAATTACATACAAATTTATAACTTTCTTTGAAATATCGTTTTGTTTCTTCTAAACCAATCTTATTAAAAAAAGCATTATCAGAAGTAATCATCATTTCACACATGATATTACTGTTACTTCTAATAGTACCTTTTAAATCATATTCTTTTTTCATCTTATCAAATTCTCTTATATAAGTTAGTTCATTTTTCTTACACCAAAAATTTAGATGCGTTCTTGTAGGGTCGATATCTTTATTAGAATGACCTTTTGATCTTCTATCATTGTGAATGTATGACCCTTGTGCATCCACTCTTGTTAATTTATCATTTCTTATAATAGCATAGCTCATATCTTCTTGCACCTCCTTCTTTGCTTAAGATATTGTTTCAATGTCTAACATACTAGACAAACAAGTTTGTCCCGTATGGCAGGGTTTTACAACCCCACACCCCAAACCTAAAAATTGCTATTCGCATTTTTAGGTTCTTTCATAAAAATTTGCTTGTTGCAATTTTTATGAATGTGAGCAAAAAAATAATTTTTTTACTCACAACAAAAAAGCTCTTATGCTTTTTTGTATTCACTTTAGCAATTCAAAGCAGAAACCAGAGGGAGAGAGCTAAAGTGAATTAGGTGTAATAATCCCATTTATGAAAAATAGAATTATTACACCTATATAAGAACCTGACCCAACAATGCAATCAAAGATTGCTGTTGGGTAACCCAGAACCTTGTTACTTTCGTAATAAGCTGAAACCATCGGTCGTTCGCCTTGTTTCATAGGTAGTCTAGTAAGTAGTGATATTACTACTATAATTGCCGATACATTTAAGTATCTTTGTTCATACTTGCCCAAACTTTTTACAATTACAAATCCATATCAAATATGCCACCAAATACTCTTTTATTTATTGTGAGTCTGTGTTCTAAAATCTCACTCACGCACTTTGTATAATTAGACTACTTATACAAATACGAATGAACTTTATAGCATCGGCTCATTACACCAAACACTTTTTAAGAGGTGTTGCATTTCTCTTTTTAAACAAAAAAGACTACCTGTAGCTTTAAAACTACAAGTAGTCCAAGTTTATTCTATTTAATTAGCCCTCACAATCGATTTTATGCCATTTTATTGTGAAAATAGAGTAATTTTACCATAAAAATTTTATAGAAAATTTTCAAAAACTATTTATCAATAGTAGATTATCTGTTATAATATACCCAATAAAGCATCTAACCAATATCTAACCAAATGATATAAAAATGTGTTATTTTATAATTAGTGTTAAATGTTAAGTTAGATAAAATTGGGGTTAAAATTGTTTAATTTAGAGCCGTTTTAAGAGATATTATATAACAATAAATAATAATATATATGAAACACTTATAAAGACTCTGACTCCGACATTCCTGTGTTCGAATCACAGTACCCCAGCCAATAACGAATCTGTTCGAACTACAGATACAAAAATCAATCAGTAAAATGGTTGATTTTTTTGTTTGCGAAAAAATCATCCTAAAAAGAAAGGATGGTGTATGTAATGAAGATAATTAAACAAGAAATACAATTTGAGGAAAGTTTAAAACAAAGACTAGAGTTTATATGTGAGTTTTCTAAAGTAAACCCTACTTTTATAAAAGGTAGTATTAGAAAAATTGAAAAGACTAATCTCTCATATGTTGAACCACATAAAGTAATTGTTAAGAACATTACTTTGTTAGTTTTCAATTATTCAAATGATGTTTATATTTCTAATTTATCTAAAAAGATTAAATTATCAGAATTAGAAACATATTTGAAAAATATATAATTTGTTAAAAATTGACATTTCTGGAAATCGTGATATAATATAGGCAATTAATTATCTATATTTACTTTAGCAAGAGCTAGATATAGATTTATGAGTACTTTGAAAAAATTTATATTATATTACAATTATATTGTATTTTATTTGTGATAAACGGATTTAAGAGATGTCAGTAGTACTCGTATGTACTTTGATGTCTCTTTTTTGTTAGATTGGAGGTTTAAAAATTGAACGAAGAGAAGAAAAAATGTGGTTTGTATATGAGAGTATCAACAGAAGACCAAGCACGTGAAGGCTTTAGTCTTCCAGAGCAAAAAGAAAGATTAGAAGCTTTTTGTAAATTCAAAGGTTATGAGATAGTTGATTATTATGAAGATGCAGGAATAAGTGCTAAAACTGGTAATCACAGACCAGAGTTTGAAAGATTAAAAGATGATATAAAAGCTAAAAGAATAAATACTATTGTAGCTTTAAAGCTAGATAGAATAACTAGGAGTATTTATGATTGGGAAAATCTTATGACTTTTTTAGATGAAAACAATGCTTATTTAGATTGTGTTAATGATGAAATAAATACAACTAGTGCAAATGGCAAAATGATTTCAAGATTATTAATGAGTGTAAGTCAAAATGAAATTGAAAGAACAAGTGAAAGAACTAAAGTTGGTATGGCAGGTGCAATAAAAAATGGTCATATTCCCCATAAAGCACCTTTAGGATATAAACACGAAGATAGAAAACTAGTAATTGATTATTCTACTAAAGATATTGTAGTTAGAATATTTGAACTATACTATAATGGATTATCTTATAAAAAAATAAGCAATCTATTTAACGAAGAAAAAGTATTAGGAAGAGATAATTGGAGAGATTCTACTATTGTTACTATTCTTGAAAATGAAATATATAAAGGTGATTTTGTTCATGGAAAAAGAACTAATCATCCTACTTTTTATGAAGATGTTGTTGAACCTATTGTATCTAAAGAAATGTGGGAAGATTGCCAAGTTAAAAAAAAGAAAAATTCAAAAAGCTATCAAAGAACATTAACTTATTTATATTTACAGAAACTAAGATGTCCTAAATGTGGCAGAATTTTAGGTGGAAAAGCTACTACAAAGAAAAATGGTAAATCTTATTTTTATTATTACTGCAGTGATTGTAAAATAGAATTTAAAGAAAAGTTAATAAATGATTACTTTAATCAATTTATAGCTGAATTAATTGAATATGATGAAGTTGTTAATCAATTCTTCTTGCCTATGATAAAGCAAAAATTTGATGAGCCTAGAGAACAATTAGAAAAAGAAATAAATAATCAGAGAAATAAGCTTGAAAGAATTAAAAAAGCATATATTAATGGTGTTTTTGAATTAAAAGAATATAACGAAGAAAAGAAAATTGTTGAAAAAGCAATTAGTGAACTAGAAACTAAACTAGATACTACTGATAGTGTAGAAGAATTACGATTTACTCCAAAAGATATTTTACTAAAAAGAGATATTGATTTTATCAATAAGATAAAAATAGATAAAGAATATCAAGCAAGAAATAGAATTTGGAATGATTATACCAGAGAAGAACAAGCTGAACTTATAATGAAATATGTTGACGATATAGAACTATCTTTAGTTGGTACAGAAATAGTAGTTAAACAAATTAATTTTAGAGAAACTATTTGTAAGCCTTGTAAAGAATTGTTTGACAAAGGTTATATCGATACAATAAAACCAGCTATATTTGGTAATGTACTTGGTAATATAAGATTTAGTAATTACTTATCTGAAGAAGAATTTGGCGAAGTAATAATGAGATTAAGACAGTATTATGATGTTGGTTATACTGAAGCAACATACTATTTAGATAAGCAAATGTTTTATTTTAACTTCGTTGAAGATAATAGTGCTATTGTTAGAGTATTTCCATTAAAAGATTATTATAAATTAGATTCAGATTGCAAAATGAAAACTTATGAATTTGGAATAATTTATATTCGTGAAGAAGATAAATTCCAAATGCAAGAAATTGATACTGCATTTGATTATATTCCAGATGAAACTAACACTAGTGTAATTTACTCAAAAGATACTACTCCTATTTCAGTAGGTGTTAAGCCAGTAAAGTTCTGCGAAGATGATACTGAAGAAAAAAATTAACGTGGCACATTTTGTTTTTATGAAATAAAAATGAAAGTGGCGATAGTTAATTTGAATAAAATTTATCTATGCAGATAAATTTTATTGCCTCGCAGAGCCCACGAGTTATGATGGTACGTCATAACTCGTAGGGGGTTAGGACTTATGGCAAAGCCAAAGTCTTATGCTACGAAGAAAATTCAAAGGAGATGCTTTTATGGAGCAAGAATTGGCATATTCTTTTCACTTGGGTAGTGATAAAAACAAAAGTAAATTAGCAAGGAAAGTTGCAAAAGGAAATTTATCTGGTACTACGTCTCTATCTAATAATGCAATTCAAAATGCAAATGCTTTATCTAAAGTAAATAAGCATAACTTAAGAGACTATGATAATGAAAAAGATTTGATTAGAATAATTCGTGGTACAAATGATATTGTAAATGATGTAAAAGATTTATATTTAGAAGAATTTGAAGATGCTCGTATAGAATACAATAATAGGCAAACTAGAAATGATAGAAAAATAGATAACTATTTTATGAAGATAAATGAATCTCAAAATGACCTCGCTTGTGAGATTATAGTTGAACTTGGAGATATGGATTTTTGGAAAGATAAAGACAAATTATACAGACTAAAAATGATTGATGTATATAATGAACAAGTAAATGAATTAATGAAGATTTTACCAACATTTAAAATAGCAAATGCTACTATTCATTTTGATGAAACATCTCCTCATATGCACATTGTAGGTGTACCTATAATAGAAAATTGTACTAGAGGAATGAAAAAACAGGTTGGTAAATCACAACTATTTACAAAAGAATCGTTAACTAAAATTCAAGATAAAATGAGAAATGCTTGTATTAAGTCTTTTAATAAATTTTATAGTATGGATATTAAATTAAAAGAAAAGCAAAAAGGCAGAAATCAAGATATAAATGTTAAAGATATGAGTAATTATACAAATATAAAAAAACAACTTGCTGAAAAAGAGAAAAAACTTGATAAAGCTAATAAACAAACTGACAAACTTGATAATACAACAAAAGATATAAATCAAATATTAGACAAGTTAAAACCTGCTAAGTTTAGCAAAAATAATATGGTTATTTCTAACGAAGATATTGAAAAAATCAAAAACTTTACTAAAGATGTAAAAGATACTACTAAAATAGTTAGAAGTGTAAATGACTTAAATATTGCTATTAGAGATTTTGAACATAGTGCTTTTGAAATAGAAAAAGAAAATTGTTCTCTTAAATATCAAATAGAAGAAAAAGATAAAGAGATTTATAATTTAAAAGGTGAATTATCTGCTAAAGATAAAATTATTGGTAAATTACGAGAAGAAAAAGAAAGCATAAAAGCCCAATTACACAGATTCAAAGAATTTTGGCATAGCATTATGGGACATTTTCACAAAAGAATTTGCTATGATAAAGATAATAACTACAAAATTGTTAGTGATGACCTATATAAAAATGGAATATTTACTGATGATGAAAATGAAATTGCAAATAACATAGCTAGAAAAGTTAAACCAAAAGGTGAGATAAATAATGCTAAAAATAATAGAAGAAAATACGATACAAGATTTTAATATGGAGGTAATTAGAATATGGAAAATGAAAAAGTTGAATATTTAATAAATATGATAAATGATATGGATATAAAAGATAAATTAAGATTAGCAATATGTATGAGTCAAAGCAAATGGTCAGGTCTTATATACAACACTAAAGAAAACTATGAAAAATTTGATGCTATGCTAAAAGAAGTTGATGAAGAATATAGAACTACTTTAATAAACTTTGCAAAATATAAACTTGTAATGTTTGCAATGGCTAAACTCATGGAAATGGAATCAATAGAACAAAATCAGGTTGCTTTATATTTGTACAATTATGTAAGTAAAAAGTAATTATAATTATAAATAAATAAGATACCAATGCTTTGTTATTAGTTATATAAGATTAATTTTCAATAAAATAATACAAAAATAGTTAAATTTTTTTAAAATATGATATAATAAACAAAAATTTAAGGAGAAATAAAAATGTTAAAAGCGTGTAGTATGTCAAAAAGTATAGATAGACAAGCTGTTAAAATTTTAAAAGAAAAAGGTATAAGTGTAGATGTATGGAAGGGAGAAAAGTATCCCAATAAAGAAGAATTAAAACAATTACTAAGTATATATGATATTCTGATTGTAGGAGTAGAAGAAAGAATAACAAAAGATATGATTATAGACATAAAAACTCCAAAGATTATAGCGTCTATGTCAATAGGATTAGACCATATTGATAAGGAATGTTTTGAATCTAAACTTATTGATATTGTTAACTGTCCGAATGCAAATGTTACATCAGTTGCAGAACATATTTTAACCTTGATGTTAGATGCAAGTAAAAGAATACAAGAAGCTAATGATTTAGTTATAAATGGTAAACCAAACAGAAGATTATTAACTAGTAAACCGACTGATATAAACGGAAAAACAATAGGTTTAATAGGTGCAGGAAAAATATCTCAAAGAATGGTAGATATAGCAAATTTATTTAATATGCCAATATTATGCTATACAGAACATCCTGAAAATCATGAAAATTTAATTAGAAAAGGCGTAAAATTTGTAGAGTTAGATGAACTATTACAAAATTCGGATTTTATAAATGTAAGTGTACCATTAACAAACCAAACTAATAATTTAATATCAAGAGATAAAGTAGAACTTTTAAAGAAAAATGCAACATTTATAAATACTTCGAGAACAGGAGTTACAGATATACAAGCATTAGTTGAATTCGCAGATAAAAATCCTAATTTTTATTTAGGATTAGATATAGACGTAGGCGAATATACTGATTTATTATCTAAAAGAAGAAATAATGTTGTTGTTACACCACATATAGCAGGTTGTACAGATGATGCTATAAAGAGACAATATATAGAGTGTGCTGAAAATATAGTTAATGTTTTAGAAAAAAGAAAAGAAGAAAAAGATATAGAAGGAAGATAGGAGATTCAGATGGAACAAAGTAATGTGTGGAAAAATTTTTTAATGTCAGACTTAGCGGGAAAAGTTATAAGTGTATTTAAAGATGTGTTTTTAGGAATATATTTTTTGAAAATAACACAAGGAAATATAGTTGATGTTTCGGTATATTATATAACCTTTTTTTTAACATATTTAATATGCCTATTGCTTGTTAATAAATTACAAAAACTTAATTTAGTTTCTATGTTTAGAATAGGTATATTCTTAAATTTAATGCAATGCATAATTTTACTAGTTGTTGGGGAAAAAATTTCAAATTATATAATTCCATTTGCAATATTTGCAAGTATAGGGAATGCATTTTATTATTATCCTGAACAAATATTAATAAAAAGAGTTAATCAAGATGGGAATTTTAGAAAATATATTACAAAAGACCAAATATTAAAATATACAATAAATATTGTCCTTCCTATTGTGCTAGGTTATTGTATTAGTAAAAATTCATATCAGTTAGCTTTTGTGGTATTAATAGCATTAATTTCTATAAGTTTTATTTTTTCACTATTTATAAAAGGATTTGAACTAGAGCATGGAAAAATAAATATAAGAAAATTTTTGAAAAATATTAACACAAGTGAAAATAAGAAAATGATGAAATTGATGAGCTGGAGAACAATATTTAGAGGACTAAGTTCATTTGGAGTATTATCAACATTAATTACAATTATAACTTTTTTAGTGGTTTCAACAGAATTATCATTAGGAAGTATTAGTAGTTTTATAACTATTATTTCTATTATTGTAGTATATTTAACTAACAAATTTGTTAAAAAAGAAAAATTATCTAAATTGTTTATACCAATGTCTATTATACAAAGCATAGTAGTTATAATACTTACATTTAGTATGATGCATCTTAATATAAGCAATGAAATTAGAATTGGAACTATTACAGTAAACATAGGATTTTTATTAATACTAGTATATAATGTAGTTAATGGTATAAGTAATCCAATATTCGAAACATCAAATTCAGTTATATATTATGAATGCATGTGTAAGCAAAATATTAAAATAGAAGATGAACCAAATTATGTGTTTTGGTTTGAAATTATGATAAATATATCAAGAAGTTTAGGATATTTAATTTTAATAGTTGTTTCAAAAATAGGATTTGATTTAAATATTATTTCAATTTTAATAGTAGGATTTACTTTAATGTACATAGCTTTTGCTTATACATTAAATACTATAAATAAAAAGTATTTATATAGTATTAAATAAAAATTATATAAGATTTTATAAAATTCTTGAAATTTTTATAATAATTTGATAATCTTTATATAAATAAATTGATTGATATTTGTATCAATCGTTATGAGAGGCAAAAAAGTTGTAGATAACTACTTCGATGGAGCCATCTTGTTATAATACGAACAATATATTATTTTATACAGCGAATTTGCTGTAAGTCTGTTGAATTATATTATAATTTAACAGATTTTTTGCTATAAATTTATAAAAACATTTGACAAATTTTAATCTTTAATAGATAATATAAATATCAATTTACAATTAAGACAAAAGATTTAAAATACAAAGGAGGAACAAAAAAGTGTACGTATTCAATAGAATCACAGTAAATCCACAATTACCAAAAAGAATAGAAAAATTATCAGAAATATCAAATAACCTATGGTGGTCATGGAACACCGAATTTTTAAGATTATTTCAAAAAATAGACAAAGATTTATGGGAAGAATCAGAAAAAAATCCAGTAAAATTTTTAAAAAGGGTATCACAAGAAAAATTAGACAATGCGTCAAAAAATGCAATGTTTTTAAAAGAATATGATAAATTAGTAGATAACTTTGAAAATTACATGAAAAGCAAAAATACATGGTTTTCTAATAAATATCCAGAAAATAAAAATGACTTAATTGCATATTTTTCAGCAGAATATGGGCTAGATCAAACTATTCCAATTTATTCTGGTGGACTTGGGATTTTATCAGGAGATCATCTTAAATCAGCAAGTGATTTAGGAATACCATTAGTAGCTGTAGGATTATTATATAAAAATGGTTATTTCCATCAAAAAATAAATGGATATGGCGGACAAGAAACCGAATATAATAATATAGATTTATATGATTTACCTATAAATGCTGTAAAAGACCAAAATGGAGAAGATTTAATAATATATGTTAAATTTCCTAAAAGAAGACTATACTTAAAAGTATGGCAAATAAATGTTGGAAGAGTAAAATTATATTTATTAGATTCAGACATAGAAAAAAATAATGAAGAAGATAGAGATGTAACATTAAGACTATATGGTGGAGACCAAGAAATGAGAATAAGACAAGAAATTGTTTTAGGAATGGCTGGAGTAAATTTACTTAGAACTTTAGGGTTAAAGCCAACAGTTTACCATATGAATGAGGGACATTCAGCATTTTTAACATTAGAAATAATAAAAAATACTATAAAAGAAAAACAAGTATCATTTGATGTTGCCAAAGACATAGCTAGTTCAAAAACAGTATTTACAACACATACACCAGTACCAGCAGGAAATGATATATTTCCATTAGACTTAGTAGAAAAATACTTTAAAGATTTTTGGCCAAGACTTGGAATTTCAAAAGAAGAATTTTTAAAACTTGGAATGAAACCGACCCAAGACTTAGAGCCAGGATTTAACATGGGTATTCTTGCATTAAAAATTGCAGGAAAGAAAAATGGTGTAAGTAAATTACATGGAGCAGTATCTAGGGAATTATTTGGAGAAGTATGGCCAGAAATTGCTGCAAACGAATCACCAATAACATATGTAACAAATGGAATACACACATGTTCATGGCTATCACCAAGGCTAAAAGAATTATATAATAAATATTTAATTCCATACTGGCAAGATAATATACATTTAGATAAAACATGGGAAAAAGTAAAAGATATACCAGATCAAGAGTTATGGGAAGCACATATGCAAAGAAAAGAAAAATTGTTAAATTTAGTGAAAGATAGTACTGTAAATAGATTAAGACGTTCTGGTTATAGTTATGAAAAAATAAATGACATAGTGTCAAAAATAAATCCAAATGCATTAACAATTGGATTTGCAAGAAGATTTGCAACATATAAAAGAGCAACATTAATATTTAGAGATTTAGAAAGAATAACACAAATATTAAACAACCAAGAAAGACCTGTACAAATAATATTTGCAGGTAAAGCACATCCAGCAGATAAAGAAGGACAAGATTTAATAAAATATATACATGAAGTATCAATGATGCCACAATTCAAAGGAAAAATATTCTTATTAGAAAATTACAATATTGCAATGTCAAGATATTTAGTTAGTGGTGTAGATGTATGGCTAAATAATCCAAGAAGACCAATGGAAGCATCAGGAACAAGTGGACAAAAAGCATCAGTAAATGGAGTAATAAACTTTAGTGTATTAGATGGATGGTGGGCAGAAGGATATAATCAATATAATGGCTGGACAATTGGAACAAATGCAGAATTTGATTCATATGAAGCACAAGATAATGCAGATAGCGAAAGCTTATATCGTACTCTAGAAAGCAAAATAGTACCAATGTATTATAATAAAGATAAAGATGGAATATCATCAAAATGGATAGAAACAATGAAAAATTCTATCATATCAACAGGAGGAAAATACAGTACAGCAAGAATGTTAGTTGATTATACAAATAACTTATATATTCCATTATGTAATTTAACAAAAACATATTATGAAGATATAGACAATGTTGCAGCATTTAATATGTGGAAAAAAGATATAGCAAGTAATTGGAAAGATATAAAAATTACCCAAGTAAATAATTTAGACAATATAACAATAGATGCTGGAAACAACATTGAAGTTAGATGTGAAGTAGAATTACCTAATATAAACCAAGAAAATATAGATGTAGAAGTTTATTATGGTAAAATTTTAGATAATGGTATAGTAGAAAATGTTAGCATTATACCTATGAAATTAGAAAAACAAGATGAAGAAACGAAAAAATATTATTATGTAGCAAAAATAGAACTTACAACAGGAGGAAATTATGGTTATACATTCAGAGTAATGCCAAAACATGAAATGATATTAGAACCAACAAATTTAAATCTTGTAAAATGGATAACAAAATAAAAATTGCCAACGGTTCCGGGTTTAAATGGCAATAAATTGTTACAAGCTTGAAAAAATTAATAAATTATAATAGCTTGGATGGCAGTAATATATTATTTTACAGCACCGCGTAAGCGATTAAACGAGTGCTTGCACGAGTGCGAATTGGAGCAACCAACAATTAATTTTTATTTGATTGGTTGCGACACCAAGGTGCAAAAAATAATATATTACTGCCATTCAAGCATTTTATTTTAGTGAAAAATTGCCATTCAAACCCGGAACCGTTGGCAATTTATTGCCATTTAAACCCGGAACCGTTGGCAATAATTAATTTATGTGTAAAATCTAAATTGGCAAAAGAACCATATTCATAGCCTAATGTATAAACATTAGTAGCCCAAATATCTTTGCTAAGCATTAAGTCTAGATTTTTATTATTATTAGAATCAATAAATTTTTTAACAGAGGTAATAATATTAAGTTTTGGATTTGCTTTTGTTATTTCAGAAAGTAAATATTTTCCTTTTTCATTAAATCCTAATACCCTAATATATGGAGTTATTTTTTTAGAAATTTCCATATCTTTTTTTGTTATACCCAAAATAGTATAAAGTAATATTCTTTGAAGACGTGTTGTTGTATACCTTTTAGATTTTATTATATCTAAAAATTCAATTATACTATTACATTCATTTGCAGCATTTTTAATAGAAAATTCTAGTCCTTCAGAAACGTCTGGTAAGTTTCTAATTTCTTCTATTGACATTTTTCTTAAGGAATATATAATTTCCTTTTCGAAGGCTGATAAATCTGTTACTGCATGTCCAAGTTTTATATTTCTCATTAAAATTGAGTAAGATGGTTCTGGAAGTAATTTTGGTAAAATTTCAAAACCATTATTTTTGATTATATTTCTAATTGCTGTGCTACTTGCAATATTTCCACTAAATTTTTTACTATTGTAGTCTGCTTCAAACCTGCCTATTGTATGTGCTTGGATTGAACTTTTATAATGTTTTAAAGCCTTTAAATATTCAATACCTAATATATTGTTTGGCGATGACATAATTTGTTTTACACTTTTAGTGTCATTTAAATACATCATTAATGCATTTTCTCTGGCTTTGGGAAATGATAATCCTTTGCCAAGTTCAATAGATAATAATGCTTTATATTCTTTTGGTTCATTATATAATATATTTGCAATATGATCTAAGGCAGCAAGGTTTGGTGTTTCACTTCCAAAAGACACATAATCTACTATTTTTAAAGAATTTAAAATTTTGATTGCGCCATCAGCAAAGTTTTCTGCGCTAGATATAGAATATAAAACAGGAAGTTCTATAACTAAATCTATACCGTGAATTTAAAGCCATTTCTGTTTTTGACCATTTATCAATTATAGAACAAGATCCGGCGTTGAGTAAAATTTCCACTAATTACAGCAATTGAATAATTTGAACCTGTATCTTTTTTTGATTTCTCTAAATGATAAAAATGCCCATTATGAAATGGATTATATTCTGCAATTACTCCTAAAACATTAGCCATAAATAAACTTCCCTTCTATTAATATTTACGTTTATAATTATAACTACAAATTGTAATTTTTTTCTATAATTTGTTTTATAATTTTATATTGTACAAAAATAAATTTATTGTTATAATATTATCATAAAATATGTAAAAAAACAATAGAAAGGAAAAATATGGAAAAAGTTGTTATATATACAGATGGCGCATGCTCTGGAAATCCTGGACCAGGGGGCTGGGGTAGCATACTTATGTATAAAGGAAATAAAAAAGAAATATTTGGAAATAAAGAAAATACAACAAATAATGTAATGGAATTAACAGCTGTAATAGAGGGGTTAAAACTTTTAAAGTTTCCATGTGAGGTTGATTTATATAGTGATAGTGCATATGTAGTAAATGCATTTGACAAAGGATGGATATATGGATGGTTAAAAAATAATTGGGTAAATAGCAGTAAAGAACCAGTAAAAAACAAAGAGCTATGGCAAGAATTATATAATCTTACAAAAGTCCATAAAGTTAATTTTATAAAAGTTAAAGGTCATGCAGATAACGAGTTTAATAATAGATGTGACGAACTTGCAAGAAACGCAATAAAAATGATGTAATTCGTACCTTAAACATTTTCTAAAATGGTCTCCACTTGGCCCTTCACAGAATTATAATTAAACTAACAAATTATTGTAATTCACACAAAATATTACAAAAATATTACATTTGTAATACAATTTAAATATTATATTGAAAAAAGAAATATTATAGAATATAATTAAACCAAATGAAAGTCACATAGGAGGAAATTATGGGAGAGTTCCAAAGTTACATAATGGACAAAGATAAAGATTTGTTAACCAAAATGGACATAATATATAGATTACAAAAACTCCTAAAAGAAAGAAGAGGAGAAACAATATTTTTTGATAAATCTGTAATATTTAAAACAGAAATAGCAAGAATGTTTATAGAATACATGAATTTAGATGTTGATAAAGATCTAGTATTAACAGCATGTTTGCTATGCAACTGTAAAAAAGTAGATAATGCTCAAAAAATAGGAAAACTTCATACATATGCAAAAGAAGGTGCTGACTATTTATTAAATATAGGTTTTGACCCAAGGTTTTGTAGAATATGTGAAGGAGTAAATAGATACAGCGATACCAGACCTAGAGAGCCTGAAAGTGATATATTGGAATTAGTAGATCAATTTGGAGGTATGTTATTAGACAGACCAGAAAGAGCAGGGTTTAGACCAGAAGATGCATTAATCCAATTAGAAAGAGCTAATTTAAAAGATGTAAATAATATATATTTAGACAAATTTCATGAATTTGTAAATATGATGTTGGAGGTAGAAGTATGAGTTTAGGTGCAGTATCAGCAAATGGTTTTGCCTCACTAAAAAGAGGACATGATAATTCTAGGGATATTCCAGAATTTATATCATTTGTAGGAAAATATGAAAAAGCAATGAACATGGAAGTAGAACGTACAAAAAGTGTAAGAAATGCTCCACTATTTTCAAAAACAACACGAGAAAAATTTGGTGCATTACAAAAAGCAAGTATGGAGAAGTATGAAGAAGAAAGATAATTTAATAAATGTACAAAAGAAAAAGCGACATTTAAGTGTCGCTTAAATTGTTTAAAATAAAAGAAAAGAGGAATATAAATGTACGAAATTTTTGCAGATTTACATATACATATAGGAAGAGCTGAAAACGGAAAACCAATAAAAATAACTGCGGCAAGAAGTTTGAATTTTGCTAATATTGCAAAAGAATGTGCCGAAAGAAAAGGAATAAATGTCTGTGGAATAATAGATTGTGCATCACCATATGTAATTGAAGATATAGAAAAATTTTTAAAAACAGGAGAAGCTTATGAATTAAAAGATGGCGGAATTATATATCAAGATAAGGTATGCATCCTTTTAGGAAGTGAAGTAGAAACATCAGAAATCGGAAGAAATGGAAAAAAGGGAAGTGCACATAACATATGCTTTTTCCCACATTTAAGTGATATAAAAGGATTTTCAAAAGAATTAAGCATGCATTTAAAAAATATTACACTAAGTACTCAAAGAAGTGACCTTTCAGGTTATGACTTAATAGATATGGTAGAAAGATATAATGGAATTTTAATTCCTGCACATATATTTACGCCTCATAAAAGTTATTATGGAAATTGCACAGATAGACTAGAAAATATATTTAAAGAAAAATATAATAAAATATTTGCTGTAGAGCTTGGACTAAGTTCTGATACATATTTGGCAGACACAATATCAGAACTTGAAAATAAAACGTTTGTAACAAATTCAGATGCACATTCTCTTCCTAAAATTGCAAGGGAATATAATAAAATGCTAGTAGAAGATATATCATTTAAAGAGATTGTTAAAGCACTAAAAAATGAAGATGGAAGAAAAGTAATTGCAAATTATGGATTAGATCCAAAACTTGGTAAATACCATAGAACATTTTGCGATGATTGTAATACATCAATAGAGACAAAAGTTCCAGTAAGTAAATGTCCAAAGTGTGGAGGAGATAATGTTACTTTTGGGGTTTTTGATAGAATAGAGCTTATAAAAGATAAAAAAGAGTCTAAAAGTCCAAGCAATAGACCACCATATATATATCAAATACCATTACAGTTTATACCTGGAGTTGGAGGAAAAACAATAGAAAAATTATTAGATACATTTAATACAGAAATGAACATACTTCATAAATTATCAGTAGATGATTTAGAGCAAGTTGTTGGAAAAAAAGTTGCTGTAAGTATTGATAATGCAAGAAGCGGTAAAATGCAAGTTCACTCAGGTGGAGGAGGAAACTACGGAAAAGTAGAGGTAAAAAAATAAGTTCTAAAAATGTCCTTATCGAATACACATTATGTATAAAGAAAAGTACGTGTAAGATAAGGAGATTTTTAATGAAAAACATCAAAAAAACACTAAAGTTAAAGGACATAATTGTTAACCATATTGCAAGTAATAGCAAAGAATATATAATAGTAACATTATTATTTATAATAGGAATTTTTTTAGGGGTATTATTTGTAAACAATATAAAAAATGATGAATTTGATAGTGTTCAAAATTATATTACAACATTTATACAAAAATTTAAAGAAAATCCTAATATAGATAGTGGTGAACTATTAAAAACTAGTATAATAAAAAACCTAATACTTGCACTTAGCTTATGGTTTTTTGGAACAACAGTAATAGGTATTCCAATTGTATTTGGAATACTAATATATAGAGGTTTTTGTTTAGGGTATACAATTTCAACATTTATAAGTACAATTGGAATTGCAAAGGGGTTGGCTTTTGTTTTTTCAAATATGCTTTTGCAAACAGTTATTTTTATACCAGCAATTTTAGCAATAAGTGTTAGTGGTTTTAAACTTTATAAATCAATAGTAAAAGATAAAAGAAAAGAAAATGTAAAAATAGAAATAATAAGACATACAATTTTTTCAGCACTAATGACAATACTACTTTGTTTATCATCAGTGGTAGAGGTATTTGTATCAAATAATTTGCTGAAAATAATTGTAAAATATTTGTAAAAACTATTTACAATTTGTCAAATGTTTGATATAACATATATAGTTTATGTAAATATATAATTTTAAAGTCAGATAGGGGAATAATAATGGAAAAACAATTAAAACTTTTTTTTGAATTTTTAGAAAATGATAAAAAATTATCAGATAATACATTACAATCATATAAAAGAGATATAAAACAGTTTAAAGAATACTTAAATCAAAAAGGTAAAGATTATAGCAACATAACTAAAGAAGACATGAAAGAATACATAGAACACCTTCAAAGTATAGGAAAAAAAGCTTCAACAATATCAAGATGTATTGCATCAATTAGATCTTTTTATCAATATGAATTAAAAAACAAAAAAGTTGAGCAAGACCCAACAGACCAAATACAATCTCCAAAAATAGAAAAAAGAGTACCAAGTGTACTAACATCAAAAGAGGTTGCATTATTATTAGAACAACCAAAAGATGTTGATTTAAAAGGAATAAGAGATAAAGCAATGTTAGAATTCGCATATGCTACAGGAATGAGAGTTACAGAAATAATCTCTTTAAACTTAGAAGATGTAAATATAGAAGAAGGATATGTAACATGCAAAAATGGAAGTAAGCAAAGAAATATTCCTTTAGGTACAATGTCTTTAAAAGCTTTAAAAGAATATATTGAAAATGCAAGAGGTATTTTAATTAAAGACGAATCAGAAAAATCTTTATTTGTAAATATAAATGGTAAAAGATTAACAAGACAAGGGTTTTGGAAAATAATAAAATATTATAAAGAACAAGCTCATATAACAAAAGATATAACACCACATGTTTTAAGACACTCATTTGCAACACATCTTTTACAAAATGGAGCAGATCTAAAAGCAATTCAAACAATGCTTGGACATTCAGATATATCTTCAACACAAGTATATATGCAATTTCAAGATGAAGGATTAAAAAATATATATAAAAAAGCTCATCCAAGAGCATAAAATAAAAAATAGAATTTCTTATTAGAAATTCTATTTTCTATTTTTTTATTTTGTATAAACATGTTCAATTTCGGAAACATACATACAATGATAATCTTTTAAAGGATACCATTTTTCATCTAAATCTTTATTAAAAAAGCAAGAAGGGGTTAAATCTTGTTTATATAATTTTTTGCAAATAAGTACTAAATTTGATTGATAAAAGCAAGGAATATCATCTAAAAAAGTTGGAATAAGACCTGATTTTTTTATTTTATTTTCATATCTGCCACTATGGCTTCCGAAGATAAGACAAAACTTTTTTATAGTTTTCATCAAAAAAACACAATGAAAATTTTTCATTATTATCAATAAATTCTTTTGTATATCGTCCAGGTCTAATAAAAGTAAAAACAACATTTTTTCCCCACATAAAACCGAAAAGAACCCCAAGATGCAGTCATAGTGTTAAAAATTTTTTTATTTCCAGAAGTAATAAGCATCCATCCGAGAACCAATTTTTGAAAATGGATTACACATAAAATCCGAAATATCTAATTGTTTAAAATCATTCATAAAAAACCTCCCTTTAATATTACAATTTTTAAATTCTCTCCTATAAATAAGTATATGCTAAAATTATTAATAAATTTACTAGACATAAAAGTATTTTAAAGGTATAATTTAAATGTTAAAAATGTTCTAAAATAAGGAGAAAAAATGGTACAACTAAATAAAAATAGTAACTACAATTATTATTGATACATTAATTTCAATTTTATTATATGCAGACAATTTATATTTTGATTTTTCAAATAATATGTTATCAGTTGCACAAATAAGCAATATACAATATGGCGACCATAATGGAATAAGTATGTATGATGAAGAACTAATAGACTTTTTAAAGCAGTTAAATCCAGAGTTAAATGATATAGACATAAAATTAAATTACACTAAGGTTTTGTGTGGACTAAAATTACCAGGAAAGAACAATCATATAGAAATTTCAAAACCAGTAAGTAAGCTAGACATAAAGCCAACATTATGCTATTTATCTGGAATAGAAGACGGAATATCTCTTGGAACAAATATGTTTGAAAATAAAGATTATGTATGTTTAAATAACGAAAGAATAATAAATGACAAATATTATTTTGATGAAAATTGGTATGAAATTTCTACTGGCAAAAAGGTAGATTTAGATACTCTAAGCCAAGAGGAAAAAGAAAAGCTAGAAAACTATTATAACAATATGAAAAAAGAATTAGATATATCAATTTCTATAAGTATTAATAATTTATTAAAAAATAAATAACAAAAAATGAAAGTAGGAAGTTAAATGGATGATAATAAATTAATTAGTCCTGAGCTTGAGGGAAGTGGAGAAGAAAGATTAGAAAATACATTAAGACCCCAAACTTTAAATGAATATATAGGACAAACAAAAGTAAAAGAAAATATGAAAATATACATTGAAGCAGCAAAAAAAAGAGGTGAGGCTTTAGATCATGTTCTATTATATGGACCACCAGGACTTGGAAAAACAACATTGTCTAATATAATAGCAAATGAAATGAATTCTAATATAAAAATTACATCTGGACCAGCAATAGAAAAGCCTGGCGATTTAGCAGCATTACTTACAAATCTTTCAGAATTTGATGTTTTATTTATAGATGAAATTCATAGATTAAGTAAAAATGTAGAAGAAATTTTATACCCAGCATTAGAAGATTATACATTAGACATTATAATAGGAAAGGGACCAAGTGCTAAATCAATAAGGTTAGATTTGCCTAAATTTACATTAATTGGAGCAACTACAAAAGCAGGTTCACTTACAACGCCATTAAGAGATAGATTTGGAATTGTAAATAGATTAGAACTATATACAATAGAAGACTTAACAACTATTGTAAAAAGGTCAAGCAAAATACTAGGTGTTGAAATAGATAATGAAGCAGCAATAGAAATTGCTAGAAGGTCAAGAGGGACACCAAGAATAGCAAATAGATTATTAAAAAGAGTAAGAGATTATGCAGCTGTTTTAGGTGATGGAAATATTAACTTGAAAATAGCTAAACATGCATTAAACAAATTAGAAATTGATGATTTAGGTTTAGATGAAATAGACAGAAAGATATTAGATTGTATGATAGTACAATATATGGGAAGACCAGTTGGAATAGAGGCACTTGCTGCAACAATTGGAGAAGAAGTAGATACAATAGAAGATGTATATGAACCATATTTAATTCAACTTGGGTTTATAGCAAGAACTTTAAGGGGAAGACAAGTATTGCCTCCTGCATATAAGCATATGGGATATGAATACATCGGTTAGGAGAAGAAAATGAAATTATTATTACATACATGTTGTGCGCCATGTAGCGTGTATTGCATTGATTCATTGAGAAAGGAAAATATAGAGCCAACTGTATATTGGTTTAATCCTAATATACATCCATACATGGAATATAAGGCAAGAAGAGATTGTTTAAAAGAATATACTAAAATGATAAATGTTAATGCAATTTTTGAGGAAAATTATGGATTAGATGAGTTTTGTAAAAATGTTGTAAATGATTTAAATAATAGATGTAAAAATTATTGCTATTATGTAAGATTAGAGCAGACAGCAAAATATGCTAAAGAAAATGGATATACTGCTTTTTCTACAACATTATTAGTTAGTCCATATCAAAACCATGATGCTCTAGTTGAGGTTGCTAAAATGATGGCTAAAAAGTATGATATTGAATTTTTGTATAGGGATTTTAGAGTTGGCTTTAGAGAAGGACAAGCTAAAGCAAGAGAACTTGGATTGTATATGCAAAAGTATTGTGGTTGTATTTTTTCTGAGGAAGACAGATATAGTAAGCAGATTAAGAAAGATAAGGAAAATATAAAAGATAAATAGTAATTTGTCGAGGAGGTAGATTATGAAAAAAGAAACAAAAATTGCACTAATAATATTAGCAATAGCTATATTTATTTTAGGAATTATAGGTGTCATTGTTGTAGGACTAAATAATAATTCAAAAGAAATAGAAGTTAATGGTAAAGAAGAATTATATGACAAAGTAGAAGAATATCTTATTAGTAAAGAACAGCCACATTATTTTGTAGAAGAAAAAAATGCTAAACCTAATTATAATGTAAGTGATTTTCAAGTGTTTACAGATATTGCAAGATTAGGTATAAAAGAAAAAGATGATGAAACTTATGTATATATATGGGCATTAGTTGAGAGTTATTATGTACAAGATGGTAAATTAATTAGTAATGGTGGATATTCAATCCCTCATAAATTTATAATAAAAGATAATGAAATTATAGACTACAAAATACCAAGAGATGGTTCTGAATATTCAAAATCAATTAAAGAAATTTTCCCACTAGATATAAGAAACAAGTTAAATGATGACCTTGTAGATGGAAATAAAATTGATAATCAAGTAAAAGAACATTATTCATATTTACAAGATGATAAAATATCTATATCCATAAAAGAAGGTACATTAACGAAAAAGGGAATAACTTTAATTATAAAAAATAATGCAAAACAAAATTATTTTTATGGATCTCAATATTATTTAGAAAAAGAGGAAAATGGAACATTTAATGTATATGAACCAAAAGAAATTTTATCTTGGAATGATGTATTATATTCACTAAAAAGTAATGAACAAATAGAAATAGAAATAAATTGGATAATAGGATATGATGAATTAAGTAATGGTAAATATAGATTGGTAAAGAAATTTACAACAGAAGAAAATATAACATCATCTGCGAATGTGCAAGAAAATTTTTATGTAGAATTTGAAATAAAATAGTAAGATACAAATTACAATTTTTAAGGCAAATTTCAATTATTCAACCATTAGTTGATAAAAAAATACCCCACTCAACCAATGGTATGTAGATTTTTAGATAAATAATTATTACACTTAAAGTAAAGGAGGTAGTGAACCTATGAATCAAGTAAAAATAGGAAAATTTATAGCTGAATGTAGAAAAAAGAATAATTTAACCCAAATGCAATTAGCAGAAAAATTAAATATTACTGATAGAGCTATTTCAAAATGGGAAAATGGAAAAGCTATGCCTGATTCATCAATAATGCTTGAATTGTGTGCAGAATTAAAAATAAGTGTAAATGAATTATTAAGTGGGGAGGTATTAGAAATGAATAGTTATAATGAAAAAATGGAACAAAATTTAATTGATATGGTAAGACAAAAAGAGGCATCAGATAAAAGATTATTAAAAATGGAAATTGTAATAGGAGTATTAATAAGTATAGTGTTTTTTACATTAATATTTATTGCTTCATTTGTAGAAATGGGAGATTGGTTAAGAATAACACTTATTATAACTGGTTTTATACCATTTATAATTATGATACCATTTGCAATACGAATTGAACAAACAGCAGGATATTATGAGTGTCAAAAATGTCATCATAAATATATTCCAACATTTTCAAGTGTATTATGGGCTATGCACATAAACAGAACAAGATATATGAAATGTCCTAAATGCAATCAAAGAAGTTGGCAAAAAAAAGTAATAACTAAAGAATAGGAGGAGTTTATGATGAAATATATTAAAGAAAATTGGAAGTTTTTTGCATTTATGATTTTAATATGTATTATAGGAGGATATTTTACCACAATATATACATTACAATCATTTGATCAAAGTATGTTTGAAGAAACTATAAAACAGGTAGGTTCAAAAGAATTATTTATTGGTATTTCGGTAGCACAAATATCTCTATATGCAGTTATATTTGCAGGTATAGGAATAATATTATCTAATAAGATAGGTTTGTGGAAAAAGTTTGAAGTTAATAAAAAAGCAATAATAGGAGTTATTATTATTTCAATTCTTGGAGGATTATGTTTAAGCATAGTTGATAGATATGTATTTGGAAGTTTTATTAATCCAGTATTGCATAGTTACGATAATAAACCGACTATTGAATATATTATTTCAGCATTCACTTATGGTGGTGTATTTGAAGAAATATTAATGAGATTATTTTTAATGTCATTATTCTCATGGATTATAGCTAAAATATTTTATAGAAAAGAAAAAGAAATACCTACAAAGGTATTTGTAATATCTAATATAGTAGCTGCTTTATTATTTGCAGCAGGACATCTACCTACAACTATTCAAACATTTGGATATGTTGATTCGCTGATACTATTTAGATGTTTCTTTATGAATGGAGCATTTGGTATAGCTTTTGGATGGTTATATAGAAAATATGGAATCCAGTATTCAATGCTTGCACATTTTGGATGCCATTTTGTTTCAAAATTAATATGGCTATTATTTATATAAACAAAATAAGCGAACAATAAATTACAATTTGTGTTGATGGAGAAGGTTGGTATCAATAAGAAGGAAAAGAAGCTAGAAAATTAAAACAGGGAGATGTTGTAACAATTCCTGCAAATGTAAAACATTGGCATGGAGCAACTGCCAAATCATGGTTTAGTCATATTGCTGTTGAAGTACCCGGGGAAAATACCTCAAATGAGTGGTGCGAAAAAGTTACAGACGAGGAATATGATAAATTACCAGAATAAAAACTTATAGAAAAATTTAAGGAGAATTATAAATGGAAAATAGTAAAAAATTAGTTGTATATTATTCATATACAGGACACACAAAAATGATAGCAAAAAGAATTGAAGAAAAGTTAGGTTGCGATATTTTAGAAATAAAGCCTATAATTCCATATTCTACAAATTACCAAACAGTAGTAAATAAAGAACAAAATAATGAGAGCTCAAACAAAACACCTCAAATTGAAAAAATAGATAAGGATTTAAAAAAATATGATGAAATTATAATAGGAAGTCCTGTGTGGTGGTATACAATAGCTCCAGTAATTAGAACATTTTTAAAACAAAATGACTTGTCAGGAAAAACAATAAAACCTTTTGCGACAAATGCAGGATGGTTAGGTCAAACATTTAAAGAGATAAAAAAATTATGTCCTAATTCAAATGTAAAAGAGGGTATGAATATTGTATTTACTGAGGATTATAATAAAAATGAATTGGTAACACCAATAGATGAAATCGATAATTGGATTTTGGATTAGTGATAAACGAATAAAAAGTATTGAAAATAAAATTAAAATATAATATAATTTAAGCCAACAAAAAATAATAAAAATTGGAGGCATAATTATGCGGCAATTAAAACAACCTTTTATGGTAGAGTTTTCAGGGACACCTGAAGCGGGTAAAAGTACGGCAATTTTATCAGTATCAAATATGCTTAAAACTATAGGTTATAAGACAATGATTTTAAAGGAATCTGCGGAGAGCTTGCCAGATGAATTTAAAAAGGGAACATTTGAAGCAAATTTATGGATGCATTTTATAACACAGGCGGGTATTTTGAAAGCACAACATTCTTTAGTTGACATTGTGCTTATTGACAGAGGAATTATTGACAGTAAATTTTATGCATGGAAGTTTTTAAAAGAAGAAAAATGTTCAGTTGAACAATTTAACGAATTCCAAAGAACCTGCTTAAAAAAGATAAATCCAGATTTGTTTTTGGGACTTTTGGTATCTCCTAAAACGTCTATAAAGCGTAGAGGTGGAGAAGGAAGATTAGTAAATGAGCTACCGTAAAGCAAATAGCACAAAAGGCATCTTGCATCTTGCCTTTGTGCTAATTTAATAAATAGGAGATAATTAATGAAAAAATTTATAGAAAAAATAGAAAAAATATGTAAAGAAAACGAAAAAGTAGCAATGTTTATAGATATGGATGGAACAATAACAGTATATGATATTTATCCAGAAAATATGGTAAATGAAAAAATGCAAGAGGAATATAGCCAAGCAGAGCCAGCTCAATATATAATAGACATTCTAGAAAAAGTAAATCATATTCCAAATCTAGATTTGTATATACTTTCATTGTCAAGAACAGTAAAAATAACAAAGAAAAAGAAAAAATGGTTAAAGAAATATATTCCTTTTATTGAAGAAGCCAATTGGATAATTATAACAAAAGAACTAAATGAATATTCAAAAGAAAACAGAAATATAATAAAAGCTCAAAAAATAAAAGATATGGAAAATGAATATAATTATTTTATATTATTAGATGATGATCATAAAATATTAAAAGAAGCTCAAAAATTATTAGATGGGAATATTAATGTATTTCATATTTCATCAGCATTAGTTTAGTAAATTAAAAAGCAGCCTTATATAGGCTGCTTTTACTAATAAATTATTATTAATGTTTTTGGGTTTAAATTCCTTCTTTAATTACTTCTTCAAAAATTGGAATAATTACGTTTTTGCTTATTTTCCTTTGATCATAGTTTTCTTTAGCATAAGATATAATCTTATCTTTATCAAACTTATTAGGATTATTCATAACATACATTGCAGCATCTGCAAGAGCTTTGCTATCATTCATAGGAATAAGAACTCCATATGATGTAGGAAAAATTTGAGTACCTGGAACTGCAGTTAGCTTTTCATCAGTTGGATTAAGTGTGTCTGGAACACCTCCACCAATTGTTCCAACGGGAATGTTGTTACAAAGCATACATTCTTTGTAAACAAGACCATCAGGTTCATTATCTGAAGGAGCAAGAAATACGTCAGAAATATTTTGGAGTGCACGTACAACATCAGAACCTTGTCTTCCAACAAAATGTGTATTTGTAAGACCAAGCTCTTTTTGATGTGATTTTAATTCGGCATCTAAAGCTCCAGCGCCTACAATTAGTGTAAGAACATTAATTCCAAGTTTTTTCATTTTTTCCTCATAAATTTTTGCAGCATCTAATACTAAGTCGATTCTTTTAAATTGTGCAAATTTTCCTACAAAAATTGCAAGCTTATCGTAATTAAGCGGTATTCCACATGAAGAAATGTTTGAAGGAAGCATGCTTAAAACTTTTTTAGAATCAATAGTATCTTTGTAAAATATAGTTGTATCACAACCATTGCGAACAAGAGTTACCTTATTTGCTGCAAAAGGGAAAAGAATTTTAAATTTTTCTTCTTGTTGTTTAGAAATAACGAAAATTCTTTTTGAATTTTTTGCTGCTTTTTCAGCTGATTCAATATAAAATTTGCATTTTTCTTTATCTTCTTTACTTGAATTAACATTGGCTAAAATTTCTTTTGCTTTCTCATATCCCATAAGGTCTGTACCATGAATAGTGCATACTACAGGAATATTATAGTCTGTAAGAAGTGCTGTAGAAATCCAACAATGTTGACCATGAAAAATATCAGGGTTATCATTTTTAATATGCTCTTCAAATATTTGCAACATATTCAAGCTTTATGCAAAGAACTTATGACCAATTATCACAAGATTTATGTATAAACAATAATCCAGCTACAATTTTAGTAAATGGTGCATCAGTATATGGAATGAATGATATAACACATTTAGGTTTATATGATATATCAATGATTTCAAATATTCCTAACATGGTATATTTAGCACCAACTTCAAAAGAAGAATATTTTGCAATGCTTGACTGGTCAATAGAACAAACAAAATACCCTGTGGCAATTCGTATACCTTGCAATGGAGTTATATCAGAAAAAAGGATACCAGACAAAGATTATAGCAATATAAATAAATATAAAGTAGAACAAAAAGGAAACAAGGTTGCAATGTTAGCATTGGGTGATTTTTACCAATTAGGTGAGAAAGTAGTACAAGATTTAAAAGAAAAATTAAATATAAATCCAACATTAATTAATCCAAGATTTATAACAAAATTAGATGAAGAATTGCTAGAAAATTTAAAACAAAATCATGAAATAGTAATTACATTAGAAGATGGAATATTAGATGGAGGATTTGGTGAAAAAATAGCAAGATTCTATAGCGATACAAATATAAAAGTAAAAAATTATGGAATAAAAAAAGCATTTTATGACAAATACAATGTAAATGAATTATTACAAGAAAATAAGTTAACACCAGAGCAAATAGCTAAAGAAATAGAAGAAGTTATAAAAAATAGTTGACATATTATAAAAATGTATTGTATAGTATTTATGTAACTTACTTATATTTAACATATTTATTTGTATGTTATAAAAAGCTAATTGAACAAATCATAATTAAAAGGAGGAATATGACATGAGACATGAAAATTATGATTTTATTGTAATCGGAGGAGGACCTGCTGGAGCATTTTTTGCATATGAAATGCTTAAAAAAAATCCAGAAAAAAGAATTCTTCTTATTGAACAGGGAAAACGGGTAGAAGAACGGAAATGTCCTGAAAGTACACTAAAAAAATGTGTAAAATGCAAACCATTTTGTAACATAACATGCGGTTTTTCAGGAGCAGGAGCATTTTCTGATGGAAAGCTTTCATTGTATAACAAATATGATGATGACTTTTATGTTGGTGGAAATCTCCACAAATATGTTGGTGTGGAAGAAACCAAAAGCTTGATAGATTATACAGATAAAATTTATCTTGACTTTGGGGCAACAAAAGAGCTTGAAGGAATTACTCACCCAGGGAAAATATCTAATATTCGAAAATCGGCTGAAAGTGCAGGCTTAGACCTTATAAACATTCCTATAAGACATTTAGGAACAGACAAGGCACATGACCTGTACAAAAAAATCGAAGAAACTCTAGAAGAAGCAGGAGTTAAAATGCTTTTTAACACAGAAGTTACGGACATTTTAGTCGAAAACAACTCTGTACAAGGGGTTAGGTATGAATCAAACCAAAAACAAGAAGAAGCATACAGCCAAACTGTAATTATGGCAGTTGGAAGAGTTGGTGCAAAATGGCTTTTAAAAATGTGTGATAAGCACAAAATCAAAACAAAGCCAGGAACAATTGATATCGGCATAAGGTATGAGCTTTTAGATGAGGTAATGGAAGAAATAAATAAATACCTTTATGAGGGAAAATTTATAGGAAAGCCAAACCCATTTAATGACAAAGTACGTACATTTTGCCAAAATCCAAGCGGATTTGTTACTACAGAAGTCTATGACGAAGGACTTACTCTCGTAAATGGACATTCATGTAAAGACATAAAAAGCAGTAACACAAACTTGGCTCTTCTTGTTTCTTTAAACCTTAAAAATGTTGATAATCCAATGGAATATTCAAGAAATATTGCAAAAAACATGAATACCTTAGCAGGAGGCAATGTTTTAGTACAAAGGTTAGGAGATATTTGGCAAGGAAAACGCACATGGAGCGAAGAACTGGAAAACAATCAGGTAAGCCCGACGCTAACATCAGCTACTGCAGGAGACATAGGCCTTGCAATGCCATATAGGGTTTTAACAGATATTTTAGAGTTTATAAAACAAATGGACAAAGTTGCACCAGGGTTTGCAAACCCAGCTAACTTGCTTTATGGACCTGAAATAAAGTTTTATAGCAATAAAGTGTCTTTAAGCAAAACATTTGAAACTTCGGTAAAAGGTTTATATGCAATAGGAGATGGCTGCGGATTAACCAGAGGACTTATGATGGCGTCAGCCTCAGGAGTACAATTAGCAAGAAATTTAAGTGAATAATTAATCACTAAACAAAAAAGGGGAATTTAGTAAAATTCTCCTTTTTGTTAGTTATAAGCTAAAAAAATACATTTTAAATTATATATTAAAAAAATATTAAATTTATAGAAATATTGTAAATAATATGATATAGTATAAAAAACTTCATGCAAAGGAAAATAAAGATGAAAATAAAAAAAGAAAATATATTAAAATTATTGTTTATTATATCATCAATATTGTTTATAATACCATCATTAAGGTATTTTGCCAAATTTGGAACAGTATATAAATTTGATAATTGGTTTAAATTTATGTTAGACAATTCAAATAGAGAAATGCAAACACTTTGGTATATAATAATACTTGCATTAATTACAATATTTTATATATTGATAATAAAAAATAGAAACAAAATATTTAAAAATATTAAAAATATATTAATATATATTGCATTAATTGGAACAATTTATGTATTTACAATACCATTTATGTGTTCAGATGTATTTTATTACTTAGGAGTTGGAAGAATAGACCAAGAATATAACCAAAATCCATATTATTCAACAATAAAAGAATATGTAGAAAACAATCAAAACGAAAAATTAGAAAAAGATACGGTATTAATGCAAGGAAATCTAAATGATTGGGCAGACACAACAGTAGTATATGGTCCAATATGGCAGTTAGTTTGTAAGGGAATTGCCTTATTATCATTTGGAAATATAGATATAGGATTGTTAGTCTTTAAAATTATAAATTTAATAATTCATATATTAAATTGTTATTTGATATATAAAATAACAGGTAAAAAAATTTTTACTTTAATATATGGCTTAAATCCATTTATTTTAATAGAAGGAATAGTAAGTGTTCATAATGATATGTTTGTAATATTATTTACTTTATTATCATTGTATATGTTGTTAAAAAAGAAAAATATAGTATTAAGTGTAGCATTTTTAGGCCTTGCTACAGGAATAAAATATTTTTCAATCTTACTTTTACCATTTATTATAATATATCATGTAAGAAACCAAAAAACTTTAAAAAGATTTATAAGTTGCTTAAAATATGGAGTAATATTTATAATAACATTATTAATACCATATTTACTTTATGCAAAAGATTTAAGTATATTAAGTGGTATGGCAACACAACAAAATAAAGTTGCAAAAAGTATATATATACCAATTTCAGAATATTTTGCAAATATTTCAGTTGAAAAGCTAAGCCAAATGTTACTTGCAATATTTATTATAATATATGCATTTTCATGTTTAATTTTGTTATATAAAAATAAAATTAAATTTAGGCAATTAATGCAAAATTATAATATATTTTTACTTGTGTTTTTGTTTGGACTAATAACTCAGTTTCAACCATGGTATTTAATGTGGGTATTTCCTGTAATTATGTGGCAAAAACCAAACACACTAAAGGTAATGACATTAGTTGGTATAATTTCTGAGTTTGCCAATAGTGTATTTTTGTTAAACGGAGAAGGATATATAAATGGAACACCATTTGTAATTATAATGATTGCAGCAACATTGGGATTAGCACTTGCAATAGAAAAACAAACACAAAAAAGAAAAATTAAATGTTATACAAAAAATATTTAAATTGTGGGAGGAAAAAATTTGGAAAAATTAGTTTTAATTGATGGAAACAGTATAATGAATAGAGCATTTTATGGAATAATGGGAAGTAAAATGCTAACAACAAAAGATGGAACATATACAAATGCTGTATATGGCTTTTTAGCAATATTGTTTAAACTACTAGAAGACCTAAAACCAGAATATATTGTAGTTGCATTTGATTTAAAAGCTCCAACTGCAAGACACAAAATGTATGAGGGCTATAAAGCAAATAGACATGGAATGCCAGAAGAACTTGCACAGCAAATGCCAATAATAAAAGAAATATTAAAAGCTATGAATATAGATATAGTAGAAAAAGAAGGCTATGAAGCAGATGATGTACTTGGAACATTATCTAGGTATGGAGAAAAACAGGGCTTGGAAGTTACAATTTTATCAGGAGATAGAGACACATTCCAGCTTGCAACAGATAAAGTAACAATAAGAATTCCAAGAACAAAAGCAGGAAAAACAGAAACAGAAGAGTATAACAGAGAAAAAATAAAACAAACTTATGGAATTGAGCCAAAACAACTAATAGAGGTTAAAGGATTGCAAGGAGATACTTCTGACAATATTCCAGGAGTCCCAGGAATTGGTGAAAAGACAGCACTTAGCCTAATACAAAAATATGGAACAATAGAAAATTTATATAAGTCAATAGAAGAAGGAGAAGACGATTTAAAAGGAAAACAAAAAGAAAAAATTGTAGAAAATAAAGATTTAGCAGAAATGTCAAGATTTTTAGGAACAATAAATTTAGAAGTACCAATAGAAGACACATTAGAAAATTTCAAAGTAGAAGAATGGGACAGTCAAAAAGTATATGAAATATTTAAAGAACTTAACTTTAGTAGATATATAGAAAGATTTGGGTTAAATCATGAAAGTCAAGCAAAAGAAAAAGAAATACAAATTCAAATAGAAGAAATAACAATAGAAAAAGTAATACAATTACTAAATGGTAATGATGAATTAATATTTACATTAGGAACAAAAAAAGACGAAAATAATGAAAAAATAATAAAAGAAAAAATAACAAGTATAGGAATTTATAGTAATGAAATATCTTATTTTGTAAAATTAGAAAATGAAGATGAAATATTAAAATTAAAAGAAATATTTGAAAATAAAAATATAAAGAAAATAGGAATAAATCTAACAAAACAATATATTTTATTAAAACAAGTAGGAATAAATATACAAAATATAAATTATGATATTCAAGTTGCAAGTTATATATTAAATCCAACAGATAACAAAATAAATATAAAAAAACTTGCAAACGATTTTTTAAGTTTAGATATAGACGATTATTTATCAAAACAAGGTGCTAATCAAAAAGATGAGCAAATTAACTTATTTGAAGATACAACAAAAAATGTAGATTCTGAAAAATATGAAATTGGAGTTTTTGCATATTCAATTGCAAAAATTAAAGATATAACCTTAAATAAGTTAAAAGAATCTAATGCAGAAGAACTTTTTTACAATATAGATATGCCAACTGTAGAGGTATTATCAGACATGCAATGGAATGGAATGTATGTAGATGAAAAGGAATTAAATGAATTTGGAAATGAACTAAAACAAAACATAGAAAAATTAACAAAAGACATATATGAATTGGCAGGTGTTGAATTTAATATAAATTCGACAAAACAATTAGGAGAAGTACTATTTGAAAAAATGCAATTGCCAGTTATTAAGAAAACTAAAAGTGGCTATTCAACAGATGTTGATGTACTAGAAAAATTAAAAAGAGAAGATCCAATTATAAACAAAATATTAGACTATAGACAATTGATGAAATTAAATTCAACATATGTAGAAGGTTTAAAACCATATATAAACCCAAAAACCAAAAGAATACACTCATTTTTTCATCAAACAATAACAGCAACAGGAAGAATAAGCTCAACAGAACCAAACCTTCAAAATATTCCAACAAGATTTGAACTTGGAAAAAGAGTAAGAAAAGTATTTAAACCAGAACAAGGCAAAATTTATATAGATGCAGATTATTCACAAATAGAATTAAGAGTATTAGCACATTTTTCGGACGACAATCATATGGTAAATGCATTTATAAATGATGAAGACATACACAAACAAGCAGCATCAAAAGTGTTTAAAACACCAATAGATGAAGTTACAAAAGAACAAAGAAGCAATGCAAAAGCTGTAAATTTTGGAATAGTGTATGGAATAAGTGATTTTGGACTTGGTGAACAACTAGGAATATCAAGAAAAAAAGCAAAACAATATATAGATGAATACTTAGAAGAATATTCCGGAATAAAGAAATTTATGGAAAATATTATAGAAAAAGCAAAAGAACAAGGCTATGTAGAAACCTTATTCCATAGAAGAAGATATATACCAGAACTAAATTCTAAAAACTATATGGTACGTCAATTTGGAAACAGGGTCGCAATGAATACACCAATACAAGGTACAGCAGCAGACATAATGAAAATTGCAATGATAAATGTATACAAAGAATTGAAAAAAAGAAACTTAAAGTCAAAAATAGTTTTACAAGTACATGACGAAATGATGATAGAAGCAGATATTTCTGAAACTGAGCAAATTAAGCAAATAATAAAAGAAAAAATGGAAACAGCAGTAAAGCTTAAAGTGCCATTAATCGTGGAGGTTTCTGAAGCAAATAATTGGTATGATTGCAAATAATTAGTATAAAGTTTATAATATATATTTTTCCATTCTCCCCATCCTAAAAATTCTAATAAAAGTTTATTAACTTTTAAAGAATTTTTGGACGGTCCCCACAAGCCATTACAAAATATATATTATAAACTATAGAATATAAAAAAGGAGACAATTGTTTTGACAAAATTATTAAGTAGAAGAGTAATAATTATAGTGATTTTGTTACTAATAGTATTTTTGCTTTTTGGACCAATAAACATCCAAAATAAAATACTAAAGATTATATATCCAATAAAATATGAAAATTTTGTTGAGAATTATTCTACAAAATATGAAGTAGACAAAAATTTAATTTATGCAATAATAAAAGCAGAAAGCAATTTTAATCAGCAGGCTGTATCAAACAAAGAGGCGAAGGGGTTAATGCAGCTTATGCCGCAAACTGCAGAAGATATAGCTAAAAAATTAGATATAGAAGTTACTAAAGAAGAAATTTCCAAAAAATTATTAGAGCCAGAGTTTAATATAAATTTAGGAACAAAATATATATCTAATTTACTTGCTAAATATAGTAATATTGAACTTGCATTAACAGCATATAATGCAGGAAGCGGAAATGTTGATACATGGGTAGAAAATGGAACATTAATGGCAGATGGTTCTAATATAGAAAATATACCTTATAAAGAAACAAATAATTATGTAAGAAAGATTCTAAGAGATTATGAAATATATAAAAAATTGTATAATTAATAATAAAATTTTAAAAAACACTTGACTTTAGCTAAATTTGAAATATATAATACAAAAAAAGCACATTTGGAGGTATTTTGACTAATGCAAGAGCAAAATGTATATTTTTCTACAAATAAATATAATAACTTAAGCGATGAAGATGTAATAAAACTAATAAAACAAGGAGACAATCAAGCTCTTTCATATTTATTAGAAAGATATAAAGAACTTGTAAATATTAAAGTAGGAAAATATTACATAGTAGGAGCAGAACGAGAAGACACAGTTCAAGAAGGAATGATAGGCTTATTTAAAGCAATAAAATGTTTTGATGCTCAAAAGCAAAATTCATTCAAAACATTTGCAAATATTTGTATAGAAAGACAATTAATAACAGCGATAAAAACATCAAATAGACAAAAGCATATGCCATTAAATTCATACTTATCTTTAAATAATTCGGCATATGACAATGAAGACAATGACGAAGAATTAATAAATACATTTGATAGCAAAACAATAGAAGACCCATTAGATACATTAATGAAAAAAGAGTATTATGAACAAATAGAAAGCACAATAGACAAAACATTAAGTGGTTTTGAAAAACAAGTGCTAAATAGATATATAAAAGGCGAAAGCTATGTTGACATTGCAGCAAAGCTGGATGCACCAGTAAAATCTGTCGACAATGCAATACAAAGAATAAGAAAAAAAGCAATAAAAAATTTATTTAACTAAAAAACTCCTCTGGTTTGGCCAGAGGAGTTTTTATAATATATGGAGCTTCCAACGGGAATTGAACCCGTGACCTCAGCCTTACCAAGGCTGCACTCTACCAACTGAGCTATAGAAGCAACTAAGACACATTATACATTACAATAATAAAAAAGTAAATAATTTTCATTGACTTTTTTTCTAAATAGCGTTAAAATAATAAAGATATAAATAAAAACAAGTAAGAGACAAGTAAAATAAAGGTTACTTACAGAGAAAATTAGCCAAGGCTGGAAGCTAATTTAAGCAAACATATTTGAAAACTAACTCTTCAAGTTTCTAGTGAACAAGCTAGACGAGTAAGATTCGTTACAATCTTAAATTAAGAAAAAAATAGGATGGAACCGTGTTATAAAAGCACTCCTATGGATAAAAAGTATCCATAAGGGTGCTTTTTAGATTAAACATCGAAAATATTAAACCGTGTACTTTGGCAATTTATTGCCAAATAAACCCGGAACCGATGGCAATTTTTAAGGGGGTTTTATTATGATTAAAGTAACATTAAAAGATGGATCTAGTATAGAGGTTAAAGAAAATAGTACTATATTAGATGTCGCAAAACAAATTAGTGAAGGTTTAGCAAGGGTTGCAACTTGTGGTGAAATTGATGGAGAGGTAAAAGATTTAAGATATGAAATTACAAAAGATTGTAATTTGACAATTCATACTTTTGATTCTAGTTTAGATGGAAAAAAGGCTTATTGGCATACAACATCCCATATTATGGCACAGGCTGTAAAAAGATTGTTTCCAGGCGTTAAGTTTGCAATTGGACCTTCAATAGATAATGGTTTTTACTATGATTTTGATGTAGAAAAGCCTTTTACAGATGAGGACAAAGAAAAAATAGAAGCCGAAATGAAAAAAATTATAAAAGAAAATTTACCAATAGAAAGATTTGTTTTACCAAAAGATGAAGCTTTAAAATTAATGGAAGGACAACCATATAAACAAGAATTAATTAATGATTTACCAGAAGGGGAAGAAATTGGTTTCTATAAACAAGGTGATTTTACAGACCTTTGTGCAGGACCACATTTAGTAAGTACAGGAAAAGTTAAAGCAATAAAAATATTATCATCTTCAGGAGCATATTGGAGAGGTGATGAACATAACAAAATGTTACAAAGAATTTATGCTATTTCTTACCCAAAAGCAAGTCAATTAGAAGAATATTTACAATTCCTAGAAGATGCTAAACAAAGAGATCATAGAAAAATAGGAAAAGAAATGGAATTATTTATGACACATCCGCTAGTTGGATCAGGTCTTCCTATGTATTTGCCAAATGGTGCTACAATTAGAAGAGAGCTTGAAAGATATATTCAAGACAAAGAGTTAAGACTTGGTTATAGTCATGTTTATACTCCATCTCTTGCAAATGTTGAATTATATAAGACAAGTGGACATTGGGATCATTATAAAGAAGATATGTTCCCAGTTATGAAAATGGACAATGAAGAATTAGTATTAAGACCAATGAACTGTCCACACCATATGTTAATATACAAAAATTCAATGCATTCTTATAAAGATTTACCAATAAAAATAGGAGAATTAGCACATGATTTTAGGTACGAAAATTCAGGAGCTGTATGTGGATTAGAAAGAGTTCGCCAAATGTGTCAAAACGATGCACATTTATTTGTAAGACCTGATCAAATAAAAGATGAAGTTGGAAAAGTTTTAAAATTAATATTTGAAGTATATATGAATGATTTTGGATTTTCTAGAGACAAATTTGCATTTAGATTATCATTAAGAGATAAGAACAAAGAAAAGTATATAGACAATGACGAAATGTGGGAAACAGCAGAAAATCAATTAAGAAAAATTCTAAAAGAATTAGACATAGACTTTTATGAAGCAGAAGGAGAAGCAGCATTTTATGGACCTAAAATTGATATTCAAATAAAATCAGCATTAGGACATGATGTAACAATACCAACATGCCAATTAGACTTTGCGCTTCCAGAAAGATTTGATTTAACATACATTGGAGAAGATGGACAAAAACATAGACCAGTTGTAATTCATAGAGCAATACTAGGATCTTCTGATAGATTTATTTCATTCTTATTAGAAGAAACAAAAGGAAATTTACCTTTATGGCTAGTTCCAATACAAGTAAAAATATTGCCAATAAGTGAAAAACAAAATGATTATTGTGAAGAATTGTTAGAAAAAGTACAAAAAGCAGGAATTAGAGTTGCATATGACAGTAGAAATGAAAAAATAGGTTACAAAATACGTGAGGCTCAAATGGAAAAAATTCCATATATGCTAGTTGTTGGAGACAAAGAAAAAGAAGAAAATAAAGTTACAGTACGTTCAAGAAGTAAGGTTGATTTAGGAACAATAAGTATAGATGAATTTATAGAAAAAGTACTAGGCGAAATAAAAGATAAAAAAAGTATAGGTGAATAATTTTAAGGAGGAAAAAGTTAAATGAAATTAGGAATTGTAGGACTTCCAAATGTTGGGAAAAGCACAATGTTTAATAGTATTACAAAAGCAGGAGCTGAATGTGCAAATTATCCATTTTGTACAATAGAGCCAAATGTTGGAGTTGTTCCAGTGCCGGATGAAAGGCTAGATGCATTGACTAAAATGTACAATCCACAAAAAACAACACATGCAGTTGTAGAATTTGTTGATATAGCTGGACTTGTTAAAGGAGCAAGTAAAGGAGAAGGACTTGGAAATAAGTTTTTATCACATATACGAGAAACAGATGCTATAGTTGAAGTTGTAAGATGTTTTGAAGATAGTAATGTAGTACATGTTGATGGAAGTGTTGACCCAGTAAGAGACATAGAAACAATAAATTTAGAATTAATATTTGCAGATATAGAAACAGTAAATAAAAGACTAGATAAAGCAAGGAAAAACTTAAAAGCAGATAAAAAATACCAAGAAGAAATTGATTTACTTGAAAAAATAAAAACAAGTTTAGAAAATGGAATATCTGCAAGAGCAATTGATTATACAAAAGAAGAACAAGAACTAGTAAAAGACATGTTTTTATTAACAACAAAACCAATATTATATATTGCAAATGTTTCTGAAGAACAAATAGAAGATCCTGAAAATGACGAAAATGTTAAAAAAGTAAAAGAATATGCATTAAAAGAAAATGCAGAAGTAATTCCATTATGTGTAAAAATAGAAGAAGAATTATCTGGCTTAGATGATAACGATAAAAAAGAAATGCTAGAAGCTTTGGGACTTGAAGAATCAGGATTAGACAAAGTTATTAAAAAAAGCTATGATTTATTAGGATTAATGTCATTTTTAACAGCAGGAGAACCAGAAGTAAGAGCATGGACAATAAAAAAAGGAACAAAAGCACCACAAGCTGCTGGAAAGATTCATTCAGACATAGAAAGAGGATTTATAAAGGCAGAAGTAGTATCTTTTGAAGATTTAATGAAAGAAGGCTCAATGGTCGCAGCAAGGGAAAAAGGACTAGTTCGTCAAGAAGGAAAAGAATATATAATGCAAGATGGAGATATTGTATTATTTAAATTTAATGTATAGTATGTAAAATGTTGATATACAAGAAAACATAAAAAAACGTCACAAAACTGTAATATTTTTGTAACATAAAAGTAATAAAAATATTTATTTAAAAATATTGACTAATAAAATATAAAAGTTTAAAATATATGTATAAGCAAAAGAAAAATTTAATTGTTTCTTATAAACCACTTGAAAAATTTAAAAAGTTAGTGTATAATAAATAGTGGTTGTAAAATAATAATAGAAATAGATTAAATTAGTAAGGAGAAATAAATATGAAAAAAGTAAGTTTAATTAAAGGATTTTTAGTAATTTTATTAAGTGTAGTTTTAATAGGAACAACAGGTGTATTTGCTGCAGATGAATTAGATTTTGATTTAGATGATAACACATCATCAAACACATCAAATACTTCAAACTCATCAAACACGGCTAACAACACAAATACAAATAAAAATAACACAAATACAAACTCAAATAAAAGTAACACAAATACAAACAACACAAACACAAATAATGCCAATGCAAATAAAAACTCAAGCACATACAATAATACAAACACAAATTTACCAAAAACAGGTATAGAGGATTCAATACCAACAGCAGTGCTTATAGTAATATTTGCAATATCAGCTGTATATGCTTATAAAAAAATTAGTGATTATAAAAATGTTTAATTAAAATAAAATATTAAAACTGGAAGTCTATTGTAGGCTTCCAGTTTTTGCTTTTATTATTAATCTATTATTATTAAAATTATTACAAGTAATAAGAGTTAACTCACAAAATAATTTATTATCAGAAATGGGAGAAAGGTCATCTTCTTTTACCTCATACTTATCATACACATAATAAGTAAATTGATTATTGGAGTTATCTTTAATAATTATTTTATCATTGTTTCTTAAAAGAAAAATTTTACCAAAAAATCTATCGTCATTGTAATTATGGCCAGCTATGCATAAATTACTTTTGGAATCTGGCATTTGACCAGAAAGCCTGCAAGGAGATATTTTTAATAAAGCATCAGAAATTCCGAAAAAAAAGGTATAGGAAATATTTAAACTAGGAATACTAATAGTTCCTAAAATATCAGTGTCATTAGTTTGTGAATTTTTCACATTACTAGAAGAGTACAATTTAGACAATTTATAATTTTTAGATAAAATTTTTGAAAAATTTTCTTGTTTATTAAGTTTACTTCTATAATTTACATATAAAAAGATAATAACTGTAATTGCTATTATTGAAATTAATAATTGAACAATTAATCTTTTTTTGTCGGTTTTAGAAGGGTTTGTAATTAAAATTTGATTCATATAAATCACCTTTTTAAATAGTATTTACATATGAAAAAAAAATATAATAAAAGTATTAAAATATATTGATTTTTTTTAAGTGCTTTAGTATAATTTTTCTGTAAATATAATTAAATTCAAAAGAAAAGGAAGGAGAAAAAACATGAAGAAAAAATTTAACTTAAAACATGAAAGTGGTATAACACTAATAGCTCTTGTTATTACAATAATTGTACTTTTAATACTTGCTGGAGTGGCAATTGTTACACTAACAGGAGATAATGGTATGCTTGGAAAAGCATCAAATGCAAAAATCGAAACAGAAAAAGGAAGACTAAAAGAAACTACTAGGCTTGCAGTAAGTGAACTTGTAACGGAAAAACTTTCAACAGGAGGAAAAACAAGTGATATTACTGCTCAAAATATTGTAGATAAAGTAAAGGAAAATGAAGGAAAAAGTGAAGGAATTACTTTTGAAAAAAGAGAAGGTGCAACAGAACCTAGAAATTTGCCATGTTATATTGTATTTGACAAAAGTATAACATCAGTAAAACAAACAATTAAAGTACCAGTAGAGTTAAATTTAAGTGTTGGCAGTGTTACAGAGGGCAGTTATGAAGATAAAGCAAAAAAAGAAATAAAAGAAATAATAGACAAAAATAAAGACATAACTCCAAGTGGAATAGTAGATAAAATGAATAAAAATCATAAAACAACAAATATTACAAAAACATCTGATACATTTCCAACTATTATACAAATACCATCAAAAACATACGATGACGATCAATTAGAAGAAATAAATGTGCCTGTAAGTGAAAATAAAAATGTGGGAAAATTATATGAAACAACACCTACAGATTATATTCCAATCTATACGAAAGAACAATTAAAGAAAATAAGCAGTGGAGAAGATGTAAATGTTACTCAAGAAGATAAAATATATAACTACAAAAGAGATGGAAAATATATTTTAATGCAGGACATTTCATTAAGTGGTGAAAATTGGGAACCTATACCAGAACTTGTAACTACATTAGAAGGAAATTATAAAACAATTTCTGGAATGACAATAAACATAACAAAAGACGGTGACTATGGGTTATTTGGCCAATTAAATCAAGGAGAACTTAAAAACCTTGATATTAAAGATGTAAATATTAAAGTAGGGGTAGAAAAATCAACTAGTGCCAATATTGGTGGTGCATTTGGAAAATTAAAAACAGGAGCAGTTACAAATTGTAAAACATTTGGAGAAGCTGATTGCAAAAATGTAAGTGGATATACAGGAGGAATAGTTGGAACAGTTGAAAGCGATGCACAAGGACTAGTAAGCAACTGTATAAATAATATAAACTTTACAAACGGTTCAAGTGAGATTGGAGGAATTATAGGTAGTCTATCATCAAATGTTGCTTGTCAATCATGTATTAATAAAGGAAATATAGAAACAAGTTCATCAGCTGCTGGAATTGTAGGGTATGTTTACACAAGCAAAACAGTTTCAATAATGAAATGTAAAAACACAGGTAATATTTCATCAACAAACCAAAATGTTGGAGGAATTATGGGATATGTTAACTGTGGATTAAGTATAAGCGAAAATGAAAATTACGGAATAATAAGTGGAAAGCAAAACTTAGGTGGAATAATTGGATATTTATCTTCTCAAGGAACTGCATTTATAACAAGTAATGTAAATAAAGGAAAAATTGTAGGAACAAGTCTTATGGGGGGAATTTTAGGATATGGAAGTGCAAATTCAACGGGAGAAATTTCGTTAAATGCATGCACAAATTCTGGAGAATTAATGACAAGTGAAGGAAGCAGTTTCTCAACAAATATAGGAGGAATAATAGGTGATGTAAATTATGCTAAACTAAGTTGTAATGCAAATAATAATGAAGGAAAAATTACAATAAATTGTTCATCTAATTATATTGGTGGAATTATTGGACAAGCATCAAATTTAACAAGTGGAAATATAAATCAATGTACCAATAAAAAATCTGCTACAATAAACATTAATTCTGCAAATGGAAATGTTAGTATTGTTGGAGGATGTATAGGAGGAATTGAAACAAGTTCAAGCCTTAATAATCATGTTAATGAAGCAGAAATAACAATAAATTCAACAAGTGGTAAAAATTATAATATATATTCAGTTGGTGGAGTGATAGGAGAATTGAAAAATAGTGGCGGAATTACAACATCAACAAATTCAGGAAATATTAATATTATAGGAGATGTTTATTCATATGACATAGGAGGCATTATAGGAAAATCAGATAATCATTCTGGTCTTTTGGTAGCTAGTACAAATGATGCAAACATTACAGTTAAAGACTATAATAAGGTAAGTAATATAGGTGGAATTGTAGGAAATTTATATATGAACTCAAAATCAAATTTAATAACTTCTCTAACTTCAAAGAAAAATATTAAGTTGACAACTAATACTACTGTAACAGGTTCAAATAGTTTAGTAAGTAGTGTAGGAGGACTAATAGGAAACATGCAAAGCGGAAATACTATATCAAATTCTAAACATATAGGAAATATAGAAGCAAATGATGCAGTACTTTTAGGAGGACTAATAGGAAACTCTAGTGGAAATTCCCCAGTTCAATATTGTTACCATATAGGAGATATTACATGTAATGGAAATTCTAATGATGTCGGTGGTTTCTTTGGCTCTGGAGGTTCATCTATAAAACAATGTTATTTCCATGGAAATATAGTAAATGACCAAAATAATGCATATTTTGGTGCATTTGCTGGATACAGCAATGGATTAACATTAGATTCATCATATTTTAATTGTAAATTAAATAATCAAGATATTGCAAAAATGAATGGAGATAAAACAGAAGATGTATCAGCATATAAATTATCAGACGAAAATGCTAAGAAACAAGAATCTTATACTGGATTTGATTTTACAAGTTACTGGAAATGGGATGAAACAAATCAAAGACCTGAACTTAAGTAAATTTCAAAAAAATACAAGCAAAACCTTGAAAAAATAAAAAAAGGTGGTATAATATAAAAAATAAAAATTTTAAAAAATAAAAACAAGGACACGGTAAATAATAAAATTACTTTACAGAGAGCCAAATAAAGCTGAAATTTTGGCAAGGAAAAATTATTTATTATCACCTATGTTATTGCTAAACTGAAAGCTAAATAAAGGCAAATAAGTTAGACGTAAATCTGCGTTAAAGATAAAAATAAGAGAATATAAAATTAATTTTTATATTAAAATAGGTGGTACCGCGGAATTTGAAAGCTATTTCGTCCTAAAAGATAGGACTAAATAGCTTTTTTTGATGATAAAATTAAAACTTAAAAATATTATTATAATAAATTTTAAGTTCTTAAAATAATAAAGGGAGGAATTTTAATGTACAAAAAAGTTGAATTAAAACAAGATGGATTTGTTGGAATGGAACGAGAAGTTGCAAAAACTTGGAAAGAAAAAAATGTAATTCAAAAAAACTTTGACCTAAATAAAGGAAAAAGATATTTTACATTTTATGATGGACCACCAACAGCAAATGGAATGCCACATGCAGGGCATATTATAACAAGGGTTATGAAAGATATAATTCCAAGATATAAAGTTATGAAAGGCTATAGAGTAATTAGAAAAGCTGGATGGGACACACATGGACTTCCAGTAGAGCTTGAAATAGAAAAGAAATTAGGAATTTCAGGAAAAGAACAAATAGAAGAATACGGTGTTGAAAAATTCGTAAAAGAATGTAAAGAAAGTGTATTCCAATATGTGCATATATGGGAAGAAATGACAAATAAAGTTGGCTACTGGGTAGATATGAAAAATCCATACATAACATATGATAATAAATATATAGAGTCTGTATGGTGGGCATTAAGCACATTATGGAAAAAAGGTTTATTATATGAAGGACACAAGGTTATGCCATATTGCCCAAGATGTGGAACAGCACTTTCATCACACGAAGTAGCACAAGGCTATAAGGACGTAAAAGATTTAACATGTATTGCTAAATTTAAAATAGTTGGAGAAGATAAGTATATTTTAGCATGGACAACTACACCATGGACATTACCATCAAACCTTGCATTATGTGTAAATAAATCATATGAATATGCTGAAATTAAAGCAAATATCGGAACAGAAGAAGAACCAAAATATGAAAACTATATATTAGCAAAAGACTTAATAGAATCAGTTTTAGGTAAAACACCATATGAAATAGTAAAAACATTTAAAGGTCAAGATTTACTTGGAACTAAATATGAACAATTAATGCCATTTGCAAAAATAGAAGGAAAAGCATTTGAAGTTATACATGGAGACTATGTAACTCTTACAGATGGTACAGGAATAGTTCACATAGCACCAGCATATGGTGAAGATGATAGTTTGGTTGCTAAAAAAAATGGAATAGCATTTGTGAATTTAGTAGATAAAACTGGTAAATTTGTTCCAGAAGTGGAACCATGGGCAGGAAAATTTGTAAGAGATTGTAACGAAGATATATGTAGATGGCTTGCAAATGAAAATAAACTATTTAGTAAAGAAAAACATTTACACTCATATCCTCATTGTTGGAGATGTGATACACCACTATTGTATTATCCAAAAGAAAGTTGGTTTGTTGCAATGAGTAAACTAAGAGATGAATTAGTTGAAAATAATAACAAAGTTAACTGGTATCCAGAAACAATAAAAACAGGAAGGTTTGGAAAATTCCTAGAAAATGTTATAGATTGGGGAATTTCTAGAGATAGATATTGGGGAACACCACTTCCAATTTGGACATGTGAAGATGAAAATTGTGGGCACAGAGAATGTATAGGGTCAATTGAAGAATTAAAAGAAAAAGGAATAGATGTACCAGATGATATAGAACTTCACAAACCATATATAGACAATGTTTATTTAAAATGCCCTAAATGTGGTAAAAAAATGAAAAGAGCAAAAGAAGTTATAGATTGCTGGTTTGACTCAGGCTCAATGCCTTTTGCACAATGGCATTATCCATTTGAAAATGAAGAAATGTTTAAAAATAACTTCCCTGCACAATACATATCAGAAGCAATTGATCAAACTAGAGGATGGTTCTATACACTAACAGCATTAGGCACAGCATTATTTGGAAGAACGCCATTTGAAAATTGTATAGTACTTGGACATGTATTAGATGGAAAAGGACAAAAAATGTCTAAGTCTAAGAAAAACGGTGTAGACCCACTTGTTCTATTAGATTCTGTTGGAGCAGATGCAACAAGATGGTATTTTTATACAGGATGTGCACCATGGCTATCATCTAGACTTTCAATTGATAATGTTAAAGAAAGTCAAAGAGGATTTTTAAGTACACTTTGGAATGTATATTCATTCTATGTTTTATATGCAGAAATTGATAAATTTAATCCATTACAATATAAAGATTTTAAAATATCAAATATAATGGATAAATGGATTATTTCTAAACTAAATACATTAGTAAAAGAAGTAGATAATAAATTAGATAATTATGACATTACAAATGCAGCATTAAAAATAGAAAGCTTTACAGATGAACTTTCAAATTGGTATGTAAGAAGAAATAGAGAAAGATTTTGGAGTGAAAATTTAACAGACGATAAAATTGGAGCATATGTAACACTTTATACAGTACTAGTAACTCTTTCTAAAGTTGCAGCACCATTTGTACCATTTATGACAGAAGAAATATATCAAAATTTAGTTGTTAATTTAGACAAAAATGCACCAGAAAGTGTTCATTTATGTACATGGCCAGAAGTTGATGAAGGTTTAATTGATGGTAAACTTGAAGAACAAATGGACTTAGCATATAAAATTGTAAAACTTGGAAGAAGTGCAAGAAATTTAAGCAATATAAAAAATAGACAACCACTTTCAGAAATGCTTATTTCTGTTGATACACTTCCTAAATATTATGCAGATATAGTAAAAGAAGAATTAAATGTTAAACAAGTAGAATTAGGTGCAGAAATGTCTCAATATGTTGATTTTGAAATAAAACCTAACCTACCAGTTCTTGGAAAAGAGTATGGAAAGCTAATACCAAAAATAAAAGAAGAGATTGCAAAGAAAAATCAAATGGATTTAGCAAACAAGGTAAAAAATGGTAAGGTAGAGACAATATTAATAGATGATACTGAAATTAATTTAGATTCTAATAATTTATTAATTACAATGCAAGGAAAAGAAGGATTTGCGTTTAGTGGTGAAGGCGAAATAGGAGTTGTTTTAGACACACACATTACAAAAGAACTAAAAGAAGAAGGCTATATTAGAGAAATTTTATCTAAAGTTCAAAACATGAGAAAAGATAAAGGTTTTGAAGTACTTGATAATATTAATTTATATGTATGTGGAAACGAGATGCTAGAAAAATTAATAAAAGAAAATGAAGAATTAATTAAACATGATACATTAACAGTAAATATTAAATATGGTGAAAAAACAAGTGATTCTATTGAAATGAATATTAATGGAGAAAATTTAAATATAGATGTTAAAAAAATATAACAAATTTGACATATTATGTTAATAATGATATAATAGAAATAGTTTAGAGCAAGTTGCTCTAATTGATATATATTTAACACTATTATAGCAGGAGCTATGACATAGATAATTATACTTACAGGAGGAAAAATAAAAATGGAAATATTCTGCTATGATTCAAGGCATTATATTAAAAATATAAGGTTGGCCATGGACAAATTTGATGTTGCTCAAAACAATGAAGAAGTTTCTAAGGCTAGACAGGAGGTAGTTGATTCTGTAAAGGAACTGGAATCGAACAATGACCTTCACATTCTTTTGTCACTGAATACAGAAGAGACAAGGAGATTTAAAACATGCCTTAAAGACACAGAGTATAAATCTATACTCGAAGATAAGGTTGTTAAATGAGAAGCAAAGAGCTAGCACATGCTGGCTCTTTTAATATTTTTATAGTAAATAAAAATAACAAAAAATGTAAAAAACATTGATTAATTATGTAAAATGGTTTATAATAAAGCTATACATTAAAAACAATTAGACTTTATTAGGAGGGGTTAAAATGCTAAATGATTATGAGGCTAACCTGGCACGGGCAGTTGGTGAATTTTTGCTAACTGGTTACACTATGTCAGAAGCTCAAAAGGAGTTTGAACTTTCCAAGCAGGAAATAAGAGAATCAGTAATGAACCTTAAGACATTAGAACCTCTAATGTATAAGAAAATTAGTAACAAAGTATATAGAGTATGTTGCTATATTTCTAAACAAGAAGGTGATTACGAAGAAGCTTTGGAAAAGTTTAAAATTTCTGAAGACGTTTTTTGGGTAGGAATGAGGCAGGTTTTCGACATGGACAAAAGGCTGTACATAAATACAAGAAATCGTATTTATATGCAGGGATACCAAAAAAAATAAACCCTTAAAAGTCACTTAAATGGTTTTAAATAATACCTTTTAAGTGGCTTTTTACATTTTAAATTATTTAGGTTTAATTATAAAAAAATTTAATAACCATTGATTTTTTATAAAAAATGTGCAATAATATAAAACAATAGAAAAAAACAAAGAAAAAGAGGAGTATGTTTATACTTGCTTAAAAGAGAAAAGAAGTCATAGGCTGAAAGCTTCTTAAGAAAAAGGTAAACAAAAGGTAGCTTTGGAGTTGATATATTGAAATTAAAGTAAATATATTCGCATAAGCAGCGTTAAAGGCTAATTGAGATAATATTTATAAAATAAATATTAATTAAGGTGGTACCGTGAGAAATAATGCTCGCCCTTATTTTAAGGGTGAGTTTTTGTTTTATAAAGAAAAACCACAAAAACTATATAAAAATTGCCAAACAAACCCGGAACCGTGGCAATAAAAAAGGAGGAAATGCTATGTGTAAACATGATTTAGATGGAAAATATATTCCACAAAATTTTGAAGATGAATTGTATAAAGAATGGGAGGATAAAGGGTATTTTAAACCTAGTATGGATAAAGATAAAAAGCCTTATTGTATAATGATGCCTCCTCCAAATGTAACACGGAAAGTTACATATGGGACATGCTTTAGATGATACTATACAAGATGTATTAATTAGATTTAAAAGAATGCAAGGTTTTGATACTTTATGGCTTCCTGGTTCAGACCATGCAGCTATTTCTACAGAGATGAAGGTTGTTCAAAAAATTGGAAAAGAAGGTAAGACAAAGCAAGATTTAGGAAGAGAAAAATTTTTAGAAGAGGCTTGGGATTGGACTCATGAGTATGGTGGAATTATTCAAAAACAACAAAGAAAATTAGGTTGCTCATGTGACTGGGAAAGAAATAGATTTACTTTAGATGAAGGGATGTCAGACGCTGTTTTAGAGCAATTTATAAAATTGTATGAAAAAGGCCTTATTTATAAGGGAAAAAGAATGGTTAATTGGTGTACAAGTTGTAAAACTTCAATTTCTGATGCAGAGGTAGAGTATAAAGAAGAACCATCACATTTGTGGCATATAAGATATAAAATAACAGGAACTGATGATAAATACATAATTGTTGCAACAACAAGACCAGAAACTATGCTAGGAGATACTGCTGTTGCAGTTCATCCAGATGATGAAAGGTACAAAGACTTAGTTGGAAAAACTTGTATATTACCTATAATGAATAAGGAAATTCCAATTATTGCTGATGAATTTGTAGAAAAAGACTTTGGTACTGGTTGTGTAAAAATAACACCAGCGCACGACATGAATGATTACCAAGCAGGTTTAAGGCATAATTTAGAAATTATAGAAGTATTTGATGAAAATTTCAAAATGGGAAATTTAGTTCCAGAATTAAAAGGAATGGATTTATTAGATGCAAGAAGAGTAATTGTAAATAAATTAGAACAGTTAGGTGCATTAGTAAAAACAGAAGAATACACTCATAATGTTGCTAAATGTGAAAGATGTAAAAATACAATAGAACCAAAAATTTCAACACAATGGTTTGTTAATATGAAAGATTTAGCAAAAAGAGCAGCAGATTCTGTAAGAAATGGAGAAATGAGATTTGTTCCTAAAAGATATGAAAAACAATATTTTAACTGGTTAGATAATATACAAGATTGGTGTATATCAAGGCAATTATGGTGGGGACATAGAATACCTGCATATTATTGTGATGAGTGTGGAGAAATAAATGTAGCAAAAGAAATGCCAAAACAATGTAAAAAATGTGGAAGTACACATTTAACTCAAGATGAAGACACATTAGACACATGGTTTAGCTCAGCATTATGGCCATTTTCAACACTTGGATGGCCAAATATTGAAAGTGAGGATTATAAAAGATTTTACCCAACAAATGTATTAGTTACAGGATTTGATATAATAACATTTTGGGTTTCAAGAATGATGACACAAGGGTTAGAATTTACAAATCAGGTTCCATTTAAAGATGTTGTAATTCATGGACTAATAAGAGATTCTCAAGGAAGAAAAATGTCAAAAACATTAGGAAATGGAATTGATCCAATAGAGGTAATAGATAAATATGGAGCAGATAGTTTAAGATTTTCAGTTCTTTCTGGAACTACAATGGGAAATGACATAAGATATATGCCAGAAAAATTAGAACAAGCATCAAACTTTGCAAATAAAATTTGGAATGCCGCTAAATTTATAATAAATTCTAATGTAAGCGAAAATGATATAAAAGAGGCTGGAAAAAGAATTTATAATAAAGAAAATAAAGAGTACAATAAAGATTCATTAGCAATTGAGGATAAATGGATTTTAAATAAATTAGATAAATTAGTATTTGAGGTAACTACAAATATAGAAAACTATGACTTGGGAATTGCATTAGATAAGATATATAACTTTATTTGGAATGAATTTTGCGATTGGTATATAGAAATGGTTAAGCCAAGAATATACAGTGACAATTATGAAATAAAAACTAATGTATGTTATATATTAAATTATGTATTTGGAACAGCACTTAAATTATTACACCCATTTATGCCATTTGTTACAACTAAAATTTATAGTGAACTTGTAAGTTATGATAATAAAGATTTAATGATATCAAATTGGCCAGAAGTAAAGAAAAACTTTAGTTTCGAAAATGAAGAAAAATTAGTTGAACAATTAAAAGAAACAATAGTAGAAATAAGAAATGTTAGAGCAAATATGAATATTCACCCTTCTAAAAAATCAGAGTTAATATTTGTAAGTAAATCTAATAAAAAAGAGTTAGAACAAGCAAAAGAATTTATACTAAAATTAGGGTTTGGAAATGAATTAAAAATTCAAGAAAATAAAGATGGAATAAAAGACAATGCAATTGGAATAATAAAAGGTGAAATTGAGTTATATATACCATTTGAAGGTTTAGTTGATTTAGCAGAAGAAAAAAAGAGATTAGAAGCTGAAAAGGAAAAATTAGAAAATGAAGTTTTAAGATGTGAAAAAATGTTATCAAATCCAGGTTTTGTAAATAAAGCACCAGAATCTAAAATAAAAGAAGAAAAAGAAAAACTTGCAAAATATAATAATATGCTACAAAATGTAAAAAGTAGACTTGATAATATATAAATAAAAGAAGCGCCAGCAATTAAGCTGGCGCCTTTTTCATGCTCTCACTATTGCAAGAACACAAATAAAAATGAAGGAGTAAGAACTAGAAAGCACGTATTTATTTATGCACCACTTGCAGCGACACCTCCAAGTTTTGTAACATCTGACACAATCTTTGACCAAAGAATCAGAGAACCGCCAGTTTTTGCAAACAGTGATCCAGAGTGTGATGCTTTGAAGATAATGCCAGGGTATTTTTCCCCAAGCAGCATAGCTGCATTTTTGGCGTCTTCGTGAGTAAGAAAATGGAATTTCTCATACTCGCTAAGTAATGTTTTTGGTGCCTGTGCCTTAGTTGTCTGGTTCATATTGAACCCTCCCTATAAATAATTATTATACTCCTTTTTGGGAAGTACGAAATAATAATAGCATAGTTTACAATAATGGTCAATAGATATGTCAAAAAATGTCGATAATTTCTAAAATTACGACAAAACTTCTTAGTATTTGCTATTGGAAAATAATGGAAATAGTTTTATAATATTTTAAGAAAAATTAGAAAGGATTGATAAATAATATGGAATCAAATTATTACGAAAAGGACAAGCTTCTAGTTTTTAAAATAGTCGATGAAATAGACGAATTTAGTGCACAAAAGATAAGAAGGGAGGCAGATTATGAAATTAAAAGATATATGCCTAGAAAAGTTATATTTGATTTTGATAGTGTTACTTTCATGGACAGCGCAGGAATAGGTTTAATTATAGGCAGATATAAATTTGTAAATATGTTAGGCGGAAAATTAGAAGTAGCCAACCTAACAGAAAGTGTTAAAAAAATATTCGAAATGAGTGGAATACTTAGATTAATACCTGTTGCAAATTTGGATGAAACTTTTTTTAATAAGGCAATGTAAAAAATGTATTAATTATTCACAGGTTTATAGGTAAAACCAATAAAAACCTAAATATTTTATACAAGGAAATCAAAGATGAAAGAACAATTTGAAAATGAAATGAAATTAGAATTTATAAGTAAGTCATCAAATGAAGCATTTGCAAGAATTGCAGTTGCGGCATTTGTATCACAATTAGATCCAAGCTTAGAGGAATTGGCAGACATAAAAACAGCTGTTTCAGAGGCAGTTACAAATAGTATAATTCATGGCTATGAAAATAAACTAGGAATAGTGAAAATTGTAGGAAAATTACAAGCAAATAAAATTATATTAGAAATATCAGATTCTGGAAAAGGAATAGAAAATATAGATATTGCAAAAGAACCATTATATACAACAAAACCTAATTTAGAAAGATCAGGAATGGGATTTACAATAATGGAAAGTTTTATGGACAAAGTAGATATTGAATCTATACTTGATATAGGGACAAAAGTAACAATGGAAAAAGAAATAAAAAACGATAAATTAAACATTAAAGAAGAATTAAGCCATGCTACAAAAGATTAATATAAGAAGGGTAAAAGTATGTTCGAAAATAGTTTAGAATCTATAAAAAAAGCCCAAACAGGCGATAAAGTAGAACTTGGCAAATTAATTAAAGATAATAATCGGACTTATATGGAGCATAGTAAAAAGGTTTAATGGAAGGGGATATGAATTAGAAGATTTATATCAAATAGGTTGTATAGGATTTATAAAATCAATACAAAGATTTGATACAAATTTTGAGGTGAAACTTTCTACATATTCAGTTCCATATATGATACGGAGAGATAAAAAGATTTATAAGAGATGATGGTACAGTTAAGGTTAGTAGAAGTATTAGAGAATTAAATACAAAAATTAAGGAATTGGAAAAACATTATTTAGCAAAAGAAGGAAGAGAAATAACAATAGAAGAGATTGCAAAAGAGCTAAAAGTTACAAAAGAAGATATTGCTCTTGCCATGGAGTCAGTAGCACCAGTAGAATCAATAGAAAAAAACATTTTTGGAGATGAAGAAAATAAATTAAGTTTAATAGACAAAATATCAACAGGAAAAAATGAAGAAGAAATTATAACAAATAAAATAGTTGTTAAAGAATTAATAAACAAATTAGATAAAAAAGAAAAAGAAGTTATTATGCTAAGGTTTTATAAGGAAAAAACGCAAAGTCAAGTTGCAAAAATACTTGGAATAACACAAGTTCAAGTATCAAGAATAGAAAGAAGAATTTTAAATTCTATGAAGTTAAAATTAACATCATAAAAATCAAGTATGATTATGTATTATTTTAAATAAAAATTAATACATAATCATATTTATTATATAAAAAGAAGGTATGAGAATATTGAAAAAATTTTTTAACTATTTTATATTATTTATATTTATATGTTTTATATTTCCTGCTATTTTAACCAATAATAGACAAAATAATAAAAGTAAACAAGCATCTGTCTTTCAAGATGCTAAAGAAAATAGTGGAACTGAAAAAAATGAATTAGTAGAAAATTACAATTATAAAAATTATGGGACAGTTAAATTATTACATACAAAAACAGGAAAAATTGAAGAAGTAGCAATAGATGATTATTTATGTAATGTTGTATCAGCAGAAATGCCAGCAAGTTTTGAGCAAGAAGCATTAAAAGCACAAGCAATTGTTGCAAGAACATATACTATTTATAAAATAAATAATAAAAAACACGATAATGCAGATATATGTGACAGTAGTTTATGTTGCCAAGCTTGGATTTCTAAAGAAGATAGGTTATCAAAATGGGATGAAGACCAAAGACAAAATTATTGGGAAAAAATTTCAAATGCTGTAAATTCTACTAAAGGAAAAATCATTACATATAATAATGCTCCAATAAATGCATTTTTTCATGCAAATAGTGGTGGAACAACAGAAGTTCCAAAAGAAGTATGGGGCGGAACAAATTATCCGTACTTGCAAGTTGTTCAAACTTCAGGAGAAGAAGGGTATACACAATATAGTTCAGAAGTCAAATTAACATATGAAGAGCTAAATAATAAATTGAAAGAAAAATATTCTGATATACAAATAAATTTTGAAAATGATGATGATATAAAAATACTAGAATACACAAATAGTAATAGAGTAAAAACTATAAAATTTGGGAATCATGAGTTATCTCGGTGTAGAAACAAGAAGTATTTTAGGATTAAAATCTGCAAATTTTGAATTACAAAAAGAAAATGGGACAATAACATTTAAGGTAAAAGGATATGGACATGGAGTTGGAATGAGCCAAACAGGTGCTGATGCTATGGCAAAAGAAGGAAAAAATGCAGAAGAAATAATTAAACATTTTTATACAAATATAGAAATAAAAGATATAAATTCTCTTTAAATGAATAAACAACTAAATTTGGGAAATACTTGTAATAAATAAAAATTAAGGAGGATTATATGAGAAAAAATTCAAGAATGAGAAAATCTGAAAAAGGTTTAGATAAAGTAATAATGTATAGTGGAATAGGAGTTTTGACATTGGCTATTATTGTATTTGCACTTCTTATGTATAGTAGATCTCTAAATAATGAGGTGCAAGAAAGCAAATTAAGTGCAGATAAAATTGCAAGCTTAGTTGATGGTAATAATTCAAATAGCCAAAGTGCAAGTACATCTATAGGAAAAAGTGTAGAAGAAAAAGAAAATGAAACAAGTAAAGCACAAACAAATAATGAAATTTCTAATTCAACTTCAAGTACAAATTCAAATTTAGCAAATAATGTAACAAATAATACTACTAATAATGTAAAAACAGATAAAACCAATAGTAGTGCAAATGAATCAAACAAAAGTACAAGCACTAATAAAAGTAGTAATGAAGCGGCAAAAACAAATTCACAAGCAGCTACAGATAAAAAAGAGGCAACAAACCAAAAAGAATTATCATTTGAAAAACCTGTAGAAGGAGAAATAACAAAAGAATTTGCAAAAGAAAACTTAATATATTCACAAACATTACAAGAATGGACAACACATGTTGGAATAGATATACAAGCTCAAAAAACAACAGTAGTAAAAGCTGCTGAAGCAGGAACTGTAAAGACAATTAAAAACGACCCAAGATATGGATTAACAATTGTTATAGAACACCAAAATGGATTTGAAACTGTATATGCAAATTTATTAACTTCTGAATTTGTTACAGAAGGAGAAAAAGTTACAAAAGGACAATCTATAGGAACAGTTGGAAACACAGCTGTATTTGAAGTAGCAGATGAAGCACATTTACATTTTGAAATATTAAAAGACTCAATTCAAGTAGACCCTAGCATATATTTAAAATAAAAAATTGCCACAGTTGCTACGGTTGCCACGGTTCCGGGTTTAAATGGCAATAAATTGCCAATGGTTCCGGGTTTGGATGGCAATAATTGTAATTAAGTATAAAAAAACAAGTATGTTAAAAAATAAAATTTTATTGTTCAAATAATTATTACAGAAATTTTAAATTAATTTTATGGCACCCTTCCATCAGGAGAGGAACATTTTCCACAAAATTAATATAAAAATTTCTAGCTCAATTATTTTCAAAGCTAAAATTTGATTTTTAATAATACTTGTTTCTTTTTGTAAACTATGTGGTACTTCAAATTAATATATTATTGCCATCCAAACCCGGAACTATTGACAATTTATTGCCATTTAAACCCGGAACCGTGGCAATTTTTTTTATTTGGTTCTAAATAAGACAAACTGTGAATATATATAATTAGGTGTATTTTAAATAAGGAGGGACTTTTATGACAATAGATGAAAGAAATTCTGTTAAAACAGGAGTTATTCAAAATTTAATATTGGAAAATAGAGAAAAATTAAGTATTTCAGGTGTTATTGATGTTTTGAGTTTTGATGATCAGGTTGTAATGATAGAAACAGAACTTGGATTGCTTACTGTAAAAGGGGAGGAACTAAGAATAAATAAATTAAGTATAGATACTTCAGAGGTAATTGTAGAAGGGAATATTTCACATCTATCTTATAGTGAAAAAAATCAAGAAAAATCTAAAGGAAGTTTAATAGGAAAAATTTTTAAATAAAGAAAGGGTAATCTAAATGATAACTAATCAGGCATATTTATTTTTAATATTTGTAATAAATGGGTTATTAATTGGTTTATTATTTGATTTTTTTAGAATTTTAAGACTTAGTTTTAAAACAAGGGATTTTGTTACATATATTGAAGATATTATATTTTGGATTATAACAGGAATTATTGTTTTATACTCAATTTTTATTTTTAACAATGGAGAAATTAGATTTTTCATGTTTTTAGGAATAGCACTTGGGGCCTTTTTATACATGACTTTGTTTAGCGGTTATATTATAAGTGTAAGTGTTCATATAATAAAATTTTTTAAGAAGATATTTGGCTTTATATTAAAAGCTTTTGTAATACCATTTTCATTTGTGTTTAAAATATTAAAGAAAATATTTATTAGACCAATTTCATTTGTTACTATTAATATAAGAAAAATTTCTACAAATTTATTTAAAAAAATAAAAATAAATAAACCATTGCGACAAAAAAATGCAAAAATTGTAAAATAGAAGAAGGATTTTGCAAAGTTTTGTAGAATAAAATAATTATATTGACAATAACATTTTATGATGAATTGGAGAGATTTTACATATGAATAAAACAAGAAAATTGTATAAAAAACTATTAATAATAGCAATTGTGCTTTATGTTGGTATTACATTAATAAACCAACAAGCAACATTAAACGATTATACAAAAACAAGTGAAAGTTTAGCACAAGAATTAAAAGAAGAACAAGAGTATAAAGAAGAACTTGCAAATAAAAAAGAAGAAGTTAATTCTTTAGAATTTATAGAACAAACAGCAAGAGAAAGATTAGACATGTATTTGCCAAACGAAAGAGTATATGTTGATGCTGGAATGTAAAAGTAAAAAAATAATAAACGGGCTTAAATGAACTTTATTTTTAAAATATAGTTTATTTAAGTTTTTTTTATATATTCCATTGCTAAAAAATATAAATCGTGATATTATTTCTAATGAATAAGTAAAATTGTAAAATTTTACCACTAAATTGTAAAATAAAAGAAAGGATAGTAAAAATATGAGTTTTATTGAAGTAAAAAATCTAAACAAAACATATTCATCAGGAAATATAGAAGTACAAGCAGTAAAAAATGTATCATTTGAAATAGAAAAAGGTGAAGTAGTAGTAATTGTAGGTGCAAGTGGAGCAGGTAAAACCACTTTATTAAATGTCTTAGGAGGAATGGACACACCAACAACAGGAAATGTAATAATAGATGGACAAGATATATCAAATTATAAAGAAAAACAACTTACACAATACAGAAGGGAAGATATTGGATTTGTATTTCAATTTTATAATTTAGTACAAAATTTAACAGCATTAGAAAATGTAGAACTTGCAACACAAATATGTAAAGATCCAAAAGATCCAAAAACAGTGCTAGAACAAGTAGGTTTACAAGATAGAATAAACAATTTCCCATCACAATTATCAGGTGGAGAACAACAAAGGGTGTCTATAGCAAGAGCTATTGCGAAAAATCCCAAATTATTATTATGTGATGAGCCAACAGGAGCGCTAGACTACAAAACAGGAAAAGAGGTTTTAAAATTATTGCAAGATATGGCAAGAAAAAACAATATGACAGTTATAATAATTACACACAATCAAGCAATAACACCAATGGCAGATAGAATAATTAAAATGAAAAGTGGTCAAATAGAACAAAACGAAATAAATAAAAAAGTAATATCAATAGAAGAGGTAGAATGGTAATGAAACTAACAATATATTATAAAGATTCGATACGAAAGCTAAAAACAAGTATTTTTAGATATATATCAATCATAGTTATAATAATGTTAGGAGTAGGTTTTTTTGTTGGTATGAACTCAGTTGCTCCAGACATGAAAAAAACAACAGAAGAATACCTAAAAACTTCAAATGTATTTGACATACAATTAGCATCTAATTTAGGATATGATAAAAAGGATGTAGAAAAGTTTGAACAAATAGAAGAAATAACAGAAGTAGAGCCAGTTTATAATTATGATGTATTAACAACAATAAATGATAAAAATTTACCAGTAAGAATAATATCTAAAACAAAAGACCAAAAAATAAACAAAAATGATATTATAGAAGGAAAAGATGTACAATTCCCAAATGAATGTTTAATAGATACAAGATTACACAGTATATATAATTTAAATGTTGGGGACAAAATTAAAATTCACAAAAATGAAGAAGATTTAAGTAAAGTAATTAGTAAAACAGAATACACAATAGTTGGAATTACAAGAAATCCTGCATATTTGTCAATTTTTTATGGGAGTACTGAGCTAGAAAATGGTGAACTTGTAGGATATGTAAATGTTTTAGAGGACAATATTAAGCTTGAAAAATATACATCAATGTACTTAAAAACTAATATTGACAACAATATAAATAAAACATCAGAAGAATATAAAAACAAATTAGATGATATTGCAAAAAAAGTAGAAGATACACAAAATAGTCTATTAGACGAAAAATACAAAGAAGTATATGAAAAATATACTAAAGAAATAGAAAAATCTCAAAATGAATTGACTACAAAACAAAATGAAATAAATACTGCAAAACAAACAATAGAAAATTCACAAAAACAAATAAACAGTTCTATATTGCAAGTATCATCATTAGTTGCAAATTATTATCAATCAAGTCAAATATATGAAAGATTTAAGACTAAAAAAACAAAACTTGATGAATTATACTTATCATATTCAACATTAAATAGTGAAAAAAATACAATTGAAACCGAATATGAGAAGTTAAAAGAAGAAGTAGAAAACAAACAAAATGAGCTGTCAAAATTAAATAACAATATTAATAATAAACTATATGAAATACATTTACTTGGAAATAATAATCCTAAATATATTGAGCAAACAAGGAAAGCAAATGAACTTGACTATACATACAATTTACAGAAAAAGGAATTTAGTGCTGTAGAAGAAAAATACAAAAAATTAGAAAAAGATTTAGAAGAAAAACAGAAGAATATAAAAACATTAAAAGAGCAATTAGACAAAGAGCAAGAAAATTTCTATAATAATTTCTTAAGTACAGAAGACATTATGCTTGGAACTGGAAATCAAGAATTAATAGCTAATGTTCAAGAAATTAAAAAAAGTCAAGAAGCACTTAATACATCAAAAACCGAATTTGAAAAAGAAAATTATGATAAAAAAATAGAAGAAGCAAAAACAAAATTATCAAATTCTAAAAATGATTTAAAAAACTTCGAAAAGTTATCACAAGTTACAAAATTATACGAAAGTAGCGGATTTAAATCTTTAGATAATGACTTAGAAAAAATTGCAATAATGGGAAAAGTTTTTCCGGTTATGTTTTTTATAGTTGCAGCATTAGTTACAATTACAACAATAACAAGAATGATAGAAGAAGATAGAACAAATATTGGAATATTAAAAGCGTTAGGATATAGTAAAACAACCATAATGAAAAGGTATATAATTTACTCATTATCTGCAACAATCATTGGGGTTATAATTGGAACACTATTAGGAAGTACATTAATTGCCCAAGTACTTTTTGCTGCATATGGCAGTTTATATGATTTGCCAAGCCTAATAATAGAAATAAATGTTTTATATACTGCACTTGCAACTATAATTTCAGTTATAGCAACAGTTGGAGTTACATTTATAATAACTAAAAAAGAATTAAAACAAAAGACAGCCGATTTATTAAGACCAAAACCTGCCAAAGAAGGAAAAAATATTTTCTTAGAAAAAATACCATCATTTTGGTCAAAACTTAGCTTTTTATTTAAAATATGTTTTAGAAACATATTTAGGTATAAAAGAAGGTTGTTTATGACACTAATTGGTATTGCAGGCTGTACAATGCTTGTTTATACAGGAATAGCACTAAATGATACAATAAACAATATAGCAGAAAGACAATTTGGAGATGTAAGAGCATATAAAATGGAAATCAACTTAACATCTGGAGTTACTCAAAATGAAGTTTATGACATACAAAAATACATAGAACAGCAAGATAAAATAACACGGAGTAACACCTGTAAGACAGCAAATGACAACAATAGAAGCAAATAAAACAAGTAAAGACGTATTTTATACAGTAATAGATGGAAGTAAATGTGAAGATTACATTAAATTAAAAAATAGAAATAATAAAGAAAAAATAGACCTAACAGATGAAGGTGTTGTATTAACAGAAAAACTGGCAAATACTTTAAAGGTAAAAAATGGAGATAATATTACAATTAAAGAAAATGATAAAGAAAAAAAGGTTAAAGTAATTGGCATTGCAGAAAATTATTTATATAATTATATTTATATGACGCCAAACATGTATAATCAAGTATTTGAAACAGATATAAAATACAATTTGTTTTTTGCAAATTATGATAACATAAGTGAAGATGAGGAAACAACATTTGCTAATAAATTAAAAGAAAATACAAAAATAAGTGGAACCGTATATATAAGAACTTTAAATAATGATTACAAAAAAAGCTTATCTGGATTAAGTAGCATAGTATTTTTATTTATAGGATGTGCAAGTTTACTATCATTTATGGTTTTAGTAAATTTAAACAACATAAATATTGAGGAAAGAAGAAGAGAACTTGCAACATTTAAATTATTAGGATTTTACAAAAAAGAGCTTGAAAAATATGTATTTAGAGAAAACATAATTCTTACTATTTTAGGAAGTATACTTGGGGTATTTATTGGAATGGGAGTACTTGGAATTATAATTCAAAGTGCAGAGGTAGAAACAATAATGCTTCCGGTTGAATTTAATACATTGAATGTTCTTATATCTATTTTAATTACATTATCATTTACACTAATTACAAACTTTATGATGAAGAAAAAAATTAAAAAAATTGATATGATAGAATCATTAAAAAGTGTAGAATAAACACTAAAAATACACATTGTAAAATATACAATTGTAACAAATATAAAAAGCTTATAAACAAGGAGATAGAAATGGAAAGAACAAGAGTAGCTGCAATTTTAAAAATGGAAAATGGCTATGCATTTATGCATAGAAAAGATGTAATAAAAAGAAAAGATTACCAAGAATATTATACATTCCCAGGAGGGGGCTTAGAGGAAAATGAAACTCCACAAGAGGGAGTGATTAGAGAAATTGAAGAAGAATTTGGAATAAAAGTAAAAGTAATAAAAAAATTATATGAAATAAAGTCAGAAAAATTTAATCAATTAGAAATATTTTACTTATGTGAGTATATAAGTGGAACATTTGGAACAGGTACAGGACCAGAATTTTCAAACGATCCTAAACATATAGATTCAGGAAAATATTTACCAGAAATAATACCACAAGACAAAATAAAAGACATTTTATTATTACCACAAAATGTAGCAAAAATGTTTTTAGAAGATTTGGAAAATAAAAAATTATAAATAAAATAAAAGAAAGGAATTAATCAACTAAATAGTTTAATATATATTTAATTGATTATATAAGAAAAATGTCAGAATTTGTACATTTACATATACATAGTGAATTTAGTTTATTAGATGGTGCAAATAGAATAAAAGACTTGCCAGTAAGAGCCAAAGAACTTGGAATGAATGCAATGGCAATTACTGATCATGGTGTAATGTATGGTGCTATAGATTTCTATAAAGCTTGTAAAAAAGAAGGAATAAAGCCAATAATTGGATGTGAGGTATATGTAGCCCCACGTTCAAGGTTTGATAAAGAACCAGGAATAGATAACAAGTACAATCATTTAATATTACTTGCAAAGAATAATGTAGGTTATAAAAATTTAAGCAAACTTGTTTCTATAGGTTTTGTAGATGGGTATTATTATAAACCTCGTATAGATTTAGAAGTACTTGAAAAATATAGTGAAGGTTTAATTTGCCTAAGTGCATGTTTAGCAGGTTCAGTAAATCAGGCATTATTAAATGGAAATGAAGAAAAAGCAGAAGAAATAGCCAATTGGCATAAAAAAGTATTTGGCGAAGATTATTATATAGAAATTCAAAATAATGGGTTACAAGAACAGGTACTAGCAAACCAAAAGCTAATAAAACTTGCAAGAAAATTAGACATACCACTTGTTGCAACAAATGATGCACATTACTTAAAAAAAGAAGACGCATATAATCATGAGGTCTTATTATGTATTCAAACAGGTAAAAAAATGAGTGATGTAGATAGAATGCGTTTTGAAACAGATGAATTATATGTTAAATCGCCAGAAGAAATGTCACAATATTTTAGTGCGTTTCCAGATGCAATAGAAAATACTGTAAAAATTGCACAAAAATGTAATGTGGAATTTGAATTTGGACATACAATACTTCCAAACTATGATGTACCGCCAGAATTTTCAACACATTATGACTACCTAAAAAAATTATGTGATGATGGAATAATTGAAAGATATGGACAAAATCCTTCTAAAGAAATACTAGAAAGGGCTAAGTATGAAATAGACGTAATAAAGAAAATGGGCTATGTAGATTATTTCTTAATAGTATGGGACTATATACATTATGCAAAAAGCCATGGAATACCTGTAGGACCAGGACGTGGCTCTGGAGCAGGTTCAATGCTTGCATATGCAATAGGAATAACAGATATAGATCCAATAAAATATGGCTTAATTTTCGAAAGATTTTTAAATCCAGAAAGAGTTAGCATGCCAGATTTTGACGTTGACTTTTGTTATGAACATAGGCAAGATGTTATAGATTATGTATCAAAAAAATATGGGCATGATCATGTTTCACAGATTATAACATTTGGAACAATGTCAGCAAGGATGGTAATTAGAGATGTTGCAAGAGTATTAGATTTGCCATATTCAGAGGCAGATACACTTGCAAAAATGATACCAAACGAATTACATATAACAATAAAAAAAGCCATGGAGCAAAACAAAGAACTAAAAGACTTATATGAAAAAGATGAACAAATACATAAATTGTTAAACATTGCAATGGGACTAGAAGGAATGCCAAGGCAGGCATCTACACATGCATGTGGAATTGTAATAACTAAAGACCCAGTAGATACATATGTACCTTTATATGTAAGAGATGGCCAAATTGCAACCCAATATATTATGACAACTTTAGAAGAATTAGGCCTTCTAAAAATGGATTTTTTAGGCCTTCGTACATTAACAGTTATACAAGATACAAAAAATTTAGTAAAACAAAACCGAGGAATTGATGTACAATTTGATAAAGAAATGGCAGACCCTAAAGTTTATAAATTATGGCAAGATGGGAAGACATGTGGTATATTTCAGTTTGAATCTCAAGGAATGACTAATTTTATGAAAGAACTAAAACCAGACTGTTTAGAAGACATAATAGCTGGAGTTTCATTATATAGACCAGGTCCAATGGACCAAATTCCACGTTACATACGTGGAAAACAAAATCCAGGACATAACGAATATACACATCCAAGTTTGGAGCCAATACTAAATGTAACATATGGTTGTATGGTATATCAAGAACAAGTTATGCAAATAGTTCGTGAACTTGCAGGTTATTCTTTAGGAAGAGCAGATTTAGTAAGACGTGCAATGGGAAAGAAAAAACTAGATGTAATGGCCAAAGAAAGAGAAGTATTTATTCATGGACAACTTGATGAAAATAAAAATGTAGTTGTTCCAGGTTGTGTAAGAAATGGAATAGATGAAAACTCTGCAAATAAAATATTTGACGAAATGGCAGAATTTGCAAAATATGCTTTCAACAAATCTCATGCTGCGTGTTATGCAGTAATATCATATCAAACAGCATATTTAAAAGCATATTATCCAGCAGAATTTATGGCTGCAATGTTAAATAGTTTTTTAGGAAATTTAGACAAAATCCCACAATATGTAGATGAATGTAAAACACTAGGAATTGAAATTTTAAAGCCAGATATAAATAATAGTAATACTAAATTTACAGTTGAACAAAATAAAATACGTTTTGGATTAGGAAGCATAAAAAATGTTGGAACTATACCAGTAGAAATAATTGTAAAAGAGAGAGAAAAGAATGGAAAATACCAAAGTTTTACAGATTTTTGTGAAAGGATTGCAAATGAAGCAGTAAATAAAAAGTGTGTAGAAAGTTTAATAAAAGCGGGTTGCTTTGATGAATTTGAACAAACAAGAAGTACATTACTTGCCTCTTTTGAACTTATAATAGACCAAATACAATCAAATAATAAAAAAGGTATGCAAGGACAAGTTTCAATGTTTGACTTAGGGGGAAGTAAAGAAGAACAAGAATCTCTAAATGAAATAAAATACACATTTAATGAACAAGAAGAATTATCAAATAAAGAATTGTTATCAATAGAAAAAGAAATGCTTGGTATTTATATATCAGGCCACCCACTAGAAAAACTAAGGAAACAAATAGAAGCACAAACAAATATAAATTCTATGCAAATAAAAAATATAATACAAGTAAACAATTTAAATCCAGAAGAGGCAAATCCTACTATATCAACTAATATAAATAAATTTACAGATGGACAAAAAGTAAAATATGCAGGAATAATAACACAAATAAAAAAGAAATATACAAAAAACAACAAAATTATGGCATTTGTTACAATAGAAGATTTATATGGAACAGTTGAAGTTATTGTATTTGAAAATGCTTATATGAATGCAGGAAAAAGTTTAGTAGAAGAAAATATAGTTATGGTAGACCGGAAGACTTAGTATAAGAGACGAAGAACAGGCAAGTATTATTGCAAATGAAATTAAAGATTTTTCTGAAAATCAAACACAAAAAATTTTAACATTAGACATAACAAACTTAGAAGAAAGCCAAAAAGCAAAATTGAGAGGTGCAATTAGATTTTTCCATGGTGACAGAAACAATATGAATGTTCAAATTAAGGTAAATGATGAATTCAAACCATGTGGACAAATTTATTTAACACCTGAAATTTTACAATTTTTTAAAAGTATTGTTGGGGAAGAAAATTGCAAAATATAAAATTTGTTGGGAGTTCTAGGAAGAATATATGATTAAATTTAACAATCAAAAACTATATAAAAAAAGAGTTTATTTTTTTAAATAAACTCTTTTTACATATAGTTGATTAGCAAAAGATTGCACAACATTTCTTAATATATATTTTTCTTTTGTCATAATTTCACGTCCAGTATATTCTTGTCCAGCAAATGTAAGGCTTATTGCTTTTTCAAGTTCATCACAGAATTGATTATATGCGGTTTCCGGAGAAACAGTATCTATAGCAAGTTTTATAAGTTCTGCAATATCATTTATACTATAGACTTGTTTTAAAATACAAATTACAAATAAATAAGCAATGTGTTCTGTATTATACTTTTTATTTACAGGAGGATTAATAATCTTATGTTTAACATAATTATTAATCATTGTTTTTGTAATTATCTTTTCATTATCGTCATTTTTTATATAATTAGATAAATATTGCTCAAGTAAACATACAAGTTGATCTAAATATAAATCAATTTTAGGTATTTCATTCCATCTTGGAATATGAAATCCTGCAATTTCTTTATCTTCGTACGCAAAATTATTTTTCATGTAATCACCTCTTATTCTTATAATGGGAGCTCTTGGAAGAATATATAATTATTATTCTAATGATAATATAATAACATTTTTATAACATATAGTCAATTACTTGACAATATATTTACTATATGGTAACCTAGTATCAAAAACCAGATAAAGAGGAGAAAAAAACAAAAATGAAAAGTGAAGAAACTTTTTTTAAATATCCAGATTTTAATAATATAAAAGAAATAATTTATAATTCAGTAGAAAAATATCCTAACAATATAGCATTTAAAATAAAAGAAAAAAATGGAAAAGAAGTAAAATATAAAGATATAACATACAAAAAACTATTAGAAGAAGCAAATAATTTAGGAACAGGACTATACAATTTAGGGCTGAAAGGTAAAAAGGTAGCTATAATTTCTAAAAATAGATATGAATATGCACTAAGTTATGTAAGTATTTTGCTTGGCGGAATGGTTGCAGTGCCTTTAGACAAGGATTTTACTGAAATAGAACTAAAAAATGCATTAATTCGGAAGTCAGGTAGATGCAATTATATATAATGTAAAATATGAAGAAGTAATAAAAAAATTAAAAAATGAGTCAAATATTAATTTAAAACACCTTATTTGTATGGATGAACAAACAGATGAAAATACTGTAAATAAAGTAATAAAAAAAGGAGAAGAATTAATCAAACAAGGAAATACAGAATTTTTAAATGCTAAAATAAATGAAAAAGATTTAGCAGTATTAATATTTACTTCTGGAACAACTTCTGCATCAAAAGCAGTAATGCTTTCACAATATAATATTGCAAAAAATATACATGATATGCTTATGGTAGAAAAATTTAAAAGCAGTGATGTAAATATTGCTTTCTTGCCATATCATCATGCATTTGGCTCAACAGGACAGCTTGTAATGCTAGCTTCAGGAATTCAAACAGTATTTCCAGATGGTCTAAAATATATTGGACAAAATTTAAAAGAATATGGAGTAACAGTTTTTGTTGGGGTTCCAAAGCTTATAGAAGCAATTTATGATAGAGTAAATAAAGAAATAGAAAAACAAGGAAAAACAAAATTAATAAAAACTGCAAAACTATTTACAAATTTTTTGTTAAAGTGTAAGATAGATGTTAGAAGAAAAGCATATAAAAAAATAATAAACAATTTAGGAGGATTAAGATTTGTAATAAGTGGTGCTGCGGCTTTAAATAAAGATGTTGCAAATGGGTTTTATGAACTTGGGATTGAAACAGTTCAAGGATATGGCTTAACAGAAACAGCACCTGTTGTTGCTGCAGAAAATTATAAATATAGAAAAAGTGGTTCAATAGGATTTCCAATGCCAAGTGTAGATGTAGAAATTGTAAATAAAGACGAAAATGGTATAGGAGAATTAAAAGTAAAAGGACCAAATGTAATGATGGGTTATTACCAAAACGAAAAAGCAACAAAAGAAGTTATAAAAGATGGATGGTTTTATACAGGAGATTTGGCATATAGAGATAAAGAAGGGTATATTTTTATTGCTGGAAGAAAAAAAAATATGATAGTTTTAAAAAACGGTAAAAAAATTTTTCCAGAGGAAATGGAAGACCTAGTAAACCAAATTGATCTTGTAGAAGAAAGTTTTGTATTTGGGATGCCAAAAGGAGATGACTTATTATTATCTGTAGAAATAAAATATAATGAAAAAGTAGCAAAAGAAAAATATCCAAACCTAAATGAAGAAGAAATAAAAAAACTAATATGGAATAAAGTAAAAGAAACAAATAAATTACTACCTAAATACAAATATATAAAAAATATGATTTTAACCAAAGAAGACTTTATAAAAACATCAACACAAAAAATAAAAAGATTTGAAGAAATAAAAAAATTTATATAACTAAATTAGGAGGAAATTTATAAATGACAAGGACAAAATTAGCAGATAGAGAGCTTCCAACATATACAAAAGGTGAAGAAATTTTTAACATGACATCACACATTGTAGGTGGAGCACTAGGAATTGTTGCAACAATTCTTTGTATTGTAACTGCTGCCATACATAAAAATGTATATGGAGTTGTAAGTGGAGCAATATATGGTGTAACAATGATTTTACTATATACAATGTCTAGTGTTTACCATGGTTTAAATCCTAAATTAAAAGGTAAAAAGGTTATGCAAATATTAGATCATTGCAGTATATTTTTATTAATTGCAGGTTCATACACACCATTTACACTTTGTACATTAAGAAATTATGATGTAGCTACAGGTTGGACAATATTTGGAATAATTTGGGCTGTTGCAATACTTGGAATAACACTAAATGCAATAGATTTAAAAAAATACAAAAAGTTTTCAATGATATGTTACTTAATAATGGGATGGTGTATAATAGTAAAAGCTCCTTTATTGCCACAATTACTAACAATGAAAGGATTTATACTTTTAGTATCAGGTGGAATAATATATACAATAGGTGCAATATTATATGGAATAGGAAAAAAACATAAATATATGCATTCAATATTCCATTTATGTATTTTAGCAGGAAGTTTTTTACAATTTTTATGCATTTTATTATATGTAATGTAAATAAAGAGTAAGGAAAAAATCAAGTGGAAAAAGTAAAAAAAATTACAAAAAAATATTTTAAATATATAGTTTTAGTTGCATGTATGTGTTTAATATTTGTTTTATATAACGAAGTTTCAAAAAAACAAATATTATCAATGGATACATCAATATATAATGTAATATCAAACAATATAATATCAGATAGTTTAACCCCTACAGTTGTATTTTTAACAAATATAGGGGGAACTGTTTTTTTAATTGTTTTAACATTAATTTTATTATTAACCATAAAAAATAAAAAAATAGGTCTTTGTATTACAATTAATTTAGCATTATCTGCTTTAATAAATTTTTTATTTAAAAATATTGTACAAAGACCAAGACCAGATGAATCAATTAGACTAATAAGCGAAAGCGGTTTTAGTTTTCCATCACGGACACTCCATGGTAAGTTTATCTTTTTATGGTTTTTTAATATATTTAATTTATAAAAATATACAAAATAAATATATAAAATGGATTTTAATTTTATTATTAGGTTTATTGATTTTTATTGTAGGAACAAGTAGAATATATTTAGGAGTGCATTATCCAAGTGATGTATTAACAGGATTTTTGCTTGCAATTTCATATTTAATTATATTTATAGGGGTTGCAAATAAATTTATATTAAAAAAGGATGAATAATGGAAAAAGAAGAAATATTTAAAAAGACAAATAAAAAGAAAATAACAAATAGCTTTAAATATGCTTTTTGTGGAATTATTACAGGAATAAAAAATGAAAAAAATATGAAAATACATATTTTGATTATGATTTTAGTAATAATTGCAGGAATAATATTAAAAATAACACCTTTAGAATGGATTATATGTATTATTTTATTTGGAATTGTTATGTGTGCAGAACTTCTAAATTCGGCTATAGAAATTGTAGTAGATATGATAACTCCATATAAAAATGAGAATGCAAAAAAGGCTAAAGATATAGCAGCACGGTGGAGTCCTTGTCACTGCAATTTCTGCAGCAATTGTAGGACTTATTATATTTATACCAAAAATATTTTAATAATAAAGGGAAAATATTTTTAAAAATACTACACAAAACAAAAAAAGTGTGCTACAATTTAAAAAGAATTTTTTAAAAAACAAGGAGGAGATTTACATGTCAGGACATTCAAAATGGCATAATATTCAAGCAAAGAAAGGTAAAGCAGATGCAGCAAGAGGAAAAATATTTACAAAATTAGGAAGAGAATTATTAATAGCAGTAAAACAAGGAGGACCAGATCCAGCTGGAAATTCAAAACTAAAAAGTGTAATTGCAAAATGTAAGGCAGCAAACATGCCAAATGATACAATAAATAATGCAATAAAAAAAGCATCATCAAGTAACGAAAACTATGAAGAAATAACATATGAAGGTTATGGACCAAATGGAGTAGCAGTTATAGTAGAAGCTTCAACAGACAATAAAAATAGAACAGCAGCAGATGTAAGACATGTATTTGACAAAGCGGGAGGAAACCTAGGAACAACAGGATGTGTATCATACATGTTTAACAAAAAAGGAGTTATAGTAATAGAAAAAGAAACTTGCAAAATGGATGAAGAAGAATTAATGATGCTTGCAATTGAAAGTGGAGCAGAGGACTTTGAAGCAGGAGAAGAAGTATATGAAATAACAACAGACCCAAGTGAATTTACAAATGTATGTGAAAAACTAGAACAAAACAATATAGAATTCTTAGAAGCAGAAGTTCAAATGGTTCCAACAACAACAGTAAGCTTAGATGAACATGGAGTAGAAAAAATGGAAAGACTAATTGAAAGATTAGACGAATTAGATGACGTTTCAAATATTTATCATAATTGGGAAGAATAAGAAATAAGAGGTAAAAAAATGAAACAAGGAAATAAAAGGAAAATATTAATAATTGCAATAGTTGTAGTTATATTAATAGCAGTTGCTATAGGGGTAGTATTAGCACTTACAAAAACAGACTTCATGAAAAGTAATAAAGATTTATTTTTTAAATATGCATCACAAATGTTTGACAATGAAAATGGATTTGGAGATAACAGGTTAGAACAATATAACGAAAAACAAAAAAATACTGTATATGAAAATTATGGAAAAATTACAGCAAATATAAGTTCTGAAAATATTGACGAAAAAACACTAAAAAAAATAAATGATTTAAATATAAGTTTTGTAGGAAATATTGACAATGCTAGCAACAGTGCAGAAGAACTAATAAAAATAAATTATTCTGATAATGTTAATTTTGCATTTAATGTAAAAAAAGTAGATGACTCTTATGGAATAAAATTAAATAAAGTTGCAAAACAATATTTAGTAGTTGAAAAAGACGGAATAAGTGATTTGTTATCAATGCTTGGAATAAAAATAAGCACAAACAATATAGATTTAGATGCATTAAACTTTGAAAATATAGCATTTAATGAAGAAGAAATTAGCAAAATAAAAGAATTATATTTAAACAACATAAAAAATATAATTGATGATGGAAATTTTTCTAAAGTTTCAACATCTAAAGCAGAAGGATATATGGTTGAATTAAGTAATAGTCAATTAAAAGATATATTAGTTAACATATTAGAAACATTAAAAACAGATGATGTTATGAAAAATAAAATAAATAAGTTAACAGGACAAAGTATTGACGAAGATACCATAAGCTCTGCAATAGATAGTGTAAATGGACAAGAAGTAGAAGAAGGTAAAACAACAATTACTGTATATCAAAATGAAGGCAAATTAAATAAAATAGAAATACAAATTAATGATCAAGTAAAAGTTGAATTTAGCAAGGAGTCTGGGGATGACAATTTAGAATATAACGTAAAAATAACAACAAACATAAACAATGAAAATGCTGAAGTAGATTTAAAAATAATATATGAAGGATTGCAAGCATTAGAAGATGTTAAACAAAATGCTGCAATAACACTTTCTTTTGGAAATGAAGAAAGCAGTAAATATGAGTATAATATATCAAACGAAATTAAATTTATAGATAGTGTTGAAATTACAAGTTTTGGAAGTAAAGATTCTATTACTTTAAATAAATTATCATCAGAAAGATTAGCAAAAATACTAGAACAAATTGGAAGTAAAATAGAAGAAGTAAATAAAGAAAATATGGATGAAGTTGGAATAAATGGAGCAAATCCTCTTATTTATTGGGTACCAGGTTTAAGCAGTGGACTTGAAACATTAAGTTTAAATCAAACTTCAACACAAAATAATGACCAAAGCAATTCATCAAATACTACAGTTACAATGGACGAAGCACAAAGACAAACATTTAACTCTAAATATACAAAATATGAAGGAGATAGTAAAAAAGGTTCAGATGTGAAATCTTTGGTTATGGAAATAATTGCAGGAAATATGGCAGAAGATAGAGAAATAAAAGTTACAGGAGATATAAAAATTATAAACAATCAAATGCCAGAAAATATTGACAACAGCAAAACATATAAAGTGGAATGTAAATATGATGACGAAAAATATATAAATGAAATTAATATAACAGAAAATTAATAGTTCTAAAATACAAAAAAAAGCATATATTATTATATGCTTTTTTTATGCATTAAAAAGAAAAGAAAGGAATTAATCAATTAAATTTTATAAATATTGATTATATAAGAAAATGGATAAAATTGAAGAAATATTAAGGTATTTTAGTAGAAATATATATAATTTAATAATGAAAAAACTAAATGAAAAAGAGAATTTGAAGAACGAAATAACAGAAATAAGAATAAGAGTAGGAAAGCCCATAATACTAAAAACAAGAAACAAAGATATAATTATTAATTACAAAATAGACCCAGAAGAAATATTAGATTTGTTGGGAAGGATATGTGAAAACTCAATATATGCATATAAAAATCAAATATGTGAAGGCTTTTTAACAATAAAAGGTGGACACAGAATAGGAATAACAGGAACAGTAATTATAGAAGACAATAAAATAATAAACATAAATTACATATCAAGTCTAAATTGCAGAATTGCAAGAGAGGTTATAGGATGTAGTAAAAAAATATTAAATGAAGTTTTAGACATAGAAAATCATACAATATTTAACACTGTAATTGTTTCGCCACCTGGAAGAGGAAAAACAACAATATTAAGAGATTTAATAAGAAATTTAAGTAATGGAATAGATGAAAAAGGCTTTAGTGGTAAAACAATAGGCCTTGTAGATGAAAGAGGAGAAATAGCAGCAACTTACAAAGGTGTGGCACAAAATGATGTAGGAATTAGAACTGATATTATAGGAAATGTGTCAAAAACAAAAGGAATAGAAATGCTAATAAGGTCTATGGCGCCAGATATTATAGCATGTGATGAAATAGGATCTAAAGAAGATATACTTGCAATAGAAAGGGCTATGATATCAGGAGTTAAAGGAATCTTTACAATGCATGGAAGAACGCTGGAAGATATAAAAAATAATAAAGAAGTTTATAGATTAGTAGAAAATAAAAAAATAGAAAAAATAATATTTATTTAAGGTTCTAAATATAATTTGTATGAATATAATATAGAAAAAAGGACAAGGTTAAAATGCAAATTATTAAATATTTTATATTATTTTTAATATTTATATTATCTAATATTATTGGAAAATCTATAGCAAAAAAATATACATACAGGTTAGAAGAATTAAAAGAAATGAAAAGTGCATTAAATATATTTAAAACCAAAATAGAATTTACATATGAACCAATTCCAGAAATATTTTTAGAAATATCAAAAAATACAAGCAAAACAATAGCAAATATTTTTGAAATGGCAAAATTAGAAATGGATAAAACAGATGCACAAACAGCATGGCAAAAAGCCATAGATGAATCAGAAAATAATTTTAAAGAAGAAGATAAAAAAACATTAAAAGTTATGGCAAAAATGCTTCGGAAAGTCTGATTTAGAAGGACAAATAAGTCAAATAGACCTAACACAAAGTTTTTTAGAAAAGCAAATAGAAGAAGCCAAAAACGAAAAAGATAAAAATGAAAAGCTATACAAAAAATTAGGAACAATTATTGGACTTGCTATTGTAATAGTTTTAATTTAAGGAGTTTTTATGGATATAAATTTATTATTTAAAATTGCCGCAATAGGAATATTAGTTGCAGTATTACATCAAGTTTTAGTAAGAGCAGGAAGAGAAGACCAAGCAATGATGACAACACTTGCACGGACTTGTAATTGTTTTAACAATGGTAATTAAAGAAATAAGCACTTTATTTGATACTGTAAGAACAATATTTAATCTTTAAAGAGGTAAAAAATGGATATTGTAAAAATAGTTGGAATTTCGTTAATTGCACTTATTTTAATAATATTATTAAAACAATATAAGCCTGAATTTGCAATATACATAAGTATTCTTACAGGAATTTTAATTTTATTTTTGGTTATGGACAAACTTACTCGGAATAATAACATTAATACAATCTATAGCAAGTAAAGCATCCATAAATACAACATTTATAGTACTACTTATTAAAATAACTGGAATTGCCTTTTTAGCGGAATTTGCAGTAAGTATATGCAAAGATTCTGGGGAAAGTGCAATTGCAAGTAAAATAGAACTTGGAAGTAAAATAATAATAATTTCTATGTCTGTACCAATAATTTCAAGTCTTTTGGAACTTATTGTTAAAATATTGCCATAAAGAAGGATGTTAACAAATGAAAAAGAAAATTATAATTTTATTTATAGCTTTTTTAGTAATACTTATTCCATGTTCAATTGCAAACAATGATAATACAATTAACGAACAAAAAAATACATTTGAAATTAACGACTTTATAAAAAATTCAAAACAATACATAGGAAGTGACTTTTTAGAAGAAAATGATATTAATCAATTATTAGATGATGCAATAAAAGGACAAGTTAATAACAAAAACATAACAGCTAAAATTTGGGGCATATTCGGTAAAGAATTTAAAAGCACATTATCAACACTTGTAAGTATTTTAGCAATAATTGTTATACATAGTATCTTAAAATCAATAAGTGATAGTTTAGAAAATGATGGGGTTTCAAAACTTATTTATTATGTTCAATATATATTAATAGTTACTATTATTATGACAAATTTTTCAGATGTAGTAAAAATAGTAAAAGAAGCCACAGTTAACATGGTAGGATTTATTAATTTACTTATACCATTACTAACATCACTAATGGTTTTTACAGGAAGTATTACTACAAGTAGTATGATTGAACCTGTAATATTGTTTTTAGTAAATTTAATAGGAAATTTAATACAAAGTGTATTAATACCATTTGTTTTGGTAATTGCAGCACTAAGTATTGTTTCAAAAATCTCAGACAAGGTACAAATAAATAAGCTTTCAAATTTTATGAAGTCTGGTGTTGTATGGGCTTTAGGAATATTCCTTACACTTTTTGTTTCTGTAATTTCCTTAGAAGGAACACTATCTAGTAGTGTAGATGGAATAAGTGCTAAAACTACAAAAGCAGTGGTAAGTTCAGCAATACCAATAGTTGGTAAAATACTAGGAGATGCAGTAGACACAGTTTTAGGATGTGGAATTATATTAAAAAATGCTGTTGGAATAGTAGGAGTTGTAATAATTATTGGAATATGTATAACACCAATCTTAAAACTTGCATTAATTACTGTAAGTTACAAAATCTTAGCTGGAATATGTGAGCCAATAGCAGATGAAAAAATAATGAAATTGTTAGACCAAATTGGTGATATTTTTAAAATATTTTTAGCAATTTTAGCTTCAGTTTCAGTACTAATGATAATTGGTGTCACACTTGTAGTAAAAATTTCTAATAGTGCAATGATGTATAGGTAGGAAATGAAATGATAGAAAATTTAAGTTCATGGGCAAAAGGAATAACTCTTGCTGTAATTGTGGTATCAATATTAGAAATGCTTTTGCCAAATAATAAAACAAAAAAATATATAAAAATGGTAATGGGAGTTTTTATTTTGTTTAATATAATTTCACCATTTATAAATGCAAAAGACCTAAAAAATTTAAATGAAATAGATGCTAGCAAATATGTAAATGAAAATAATAAAAATTATGTTGAACAAAAATCTATGGATGAAAGACTGGAAGAACTTTACATTGAGGAAATAGAAAAAGACATAATAAAAAAAGTAGAAAAAAAGGGGTATAAGGTAAGCATGTGTAAAGTAGATGCCAAAATCACAAAAAATGAAGAAGAAACAGGAATTACCAAAATTAAATTAAAAGTAGAAAAAACAGGCGAAGTAAAACAAGAAGAAAATAGCAGCATAGAAAACCAAATAGTAACACAAGTACAGAAAATAAAAAAAGTAAATACTAAAAAAATTGAAGAAGATAAAGAAACATCACTTGAAAAATCAGATATTCAAAATTTAAAACAATTTTTAATTGAAGAGTATGAGGTGAATGAAAAATGTTTAGAGATAAACTAAATAAAATAATTGGAAGTAAAGACAGTAAGCCAGATGGAAAAGATGGAAGGAAAATAGAAAATTTAGTGGTATTTGCAATAATTTTAATAATAACAATTATAGTAATAAATGTAATATGGAACGGAGATGAAAGGAAAAGCACAAAAGATACAACAAAAGACTATTCTAAAAAACTGGCAAGTAACACAACAACAGAAGAAACAAGTGAAGTTTGCGAAAGCTCTGATCTTGAAAAAAAACTAGAAAATATCTTGTCTAAAATTCAAGGGGTTGGAAAGGTAAAGGTTTTTATTAATTATTCACAAAGTAGTGAAACTGTTGCAATGTATAATGAAAATTCAAAAGTAAGCCAAACAGAAGAAACAGATACATCAGGGGGCAAAAGAGTTATAGAGTCAACAGATTCTCAAAAAGATATAGTGTTTAAAGAAGAAAATGGAGAAAAAATACCAATAACACAAAAAATTATTCAACCAAAAATAGAAGGAGCAATAATTACAGCACAAGGTGCAAATGATGCAACAACTAAATCAAACATTATGCAGGCAGTAGAAGCTGCAACAGGAATTGCAACACATAAAATACAGGTTTTTGAAATGAATTAAAATGGAGGAATGAAAATATGAAAAGTTTTAAGAAAAATCAAATTGTTATTTATACTTTTGCTTTAATGCTTGTTGCGGCAGGGTATTTAAATTATACAAGTAAAGTTAATAAAGATTCTTTAGAAACAGCAAACCAAGAAACATATGTAAGCGAAAATGAGACATCAGATATAGGTGATGCAAAATTAGTAAATAGTAATGATGTTGTGGACGAAAATGATAAAACTAATGAGAATGTAGAAGAAAATATAACAGACACTAAAGCTCAAAATACAACAGAAAATATAGAAGAAAACAAATCAGAAAATGTAGTACAAACAGCGTCAAATAGCACAAGCAATTCAGATGACTATTTTGTAAAATCAAAATTAGAAAGAGAAACAATGTATTCACAAATGTTAGAAAGTTATGAAAAAATATTAAATAGTTCCAATTCTTTAGAAACACAAAAACAATCTGCTAGCCAAGAAATTACAAAAATCAATGATACAAAAAATAGTATAATGATTTGTGAAAATCTAATAAAAACAAAGGGATTTTCTAATAATGTTGTATTTGTAAATGGTAAAAGTGTAAGTGTTATAATAGGTACAAATGATTTAAAACAAGAGCAAACAGCTCAAATACAAAATATTATTTCTAGGGAACTTAATTGTGAAATACAAAATATACATATATCTACTAAGTAAAATGGCTTGCATTTACCTTTTGCATAATATATAACTAAAATTAAAAAATAAGTTTCTAAATGGTAAAAAATCTTCCAAAAGTGTTGTAAAATTTATTATTATTGATATAATAATAAAAAACAAAACTAAGGAGGATTTTTTATTATGGTAAAAAAAGTAGCAATAATTACAAATGGAGGAGATGCACCAGGATTAAATGCTGTAATAAGAGCTATAGTTAAAACAGCTGAAACTAACGGTATAGAATGTTATGGTTATATAGAAGGGTATAAAGGTTTGCTAGAAAATAATTATATAAAATTAGACACAAAAACAAATGCATCAGGTTTATTACATAGAGGAGGAACAATTATAGGAACATCAAACAGTACAAATGTATTCAATTTAAAAGTAGAAGAAAATGGTAAAACTGTTTATAAAGATATGTCACAAAAATGTATAGATAATATAAAACAAGCAGGATTTGATTGCATATTTACACTAGGAGGAGACGGAACACAAAAATCTGGAAGAGACTTTTCATTAAGAGGAGTAAATGTAATTGGAGTACCAAAAACAATAGACAATGATGTAGCACACACAGATGTAACTTTTGGGTATAATACAGCAGTATCAGTTGCTACAGAAGCTTTAGACAGACTTCATACAACAGCAGAATCTCATCATAGAATAATGGTATTAGAAGTAATGGGAAGGTATGCGGGATGGATTGCACTAGAATCAGCAATAGCTGGAGGTGCAGACGCAGCATTAATACCAGAAATTCCATATGACATAAATGAAGTTGCTAAAAAAGTAAAACAAAGACAAAAAGAAGGAAAAAACTTTAGTATTATAGTTGTGTCAGAAGGTGCAAAACCAAAAGATGGAGAAATAGTAGTAAAGAAAAAATTAGACGATGGAAAAGGACTAGATAATATAAGACTTGGAGGAATAGGTGAAAAAGTTGCAAGTGACCTAGAAGAGTTAACAGGGCTTGTTTCAAGATGTACAGTTTTAGGCTATGTACAAAGAGGAGGAACTCCAACAGCATATGATAGAGTTTTATCTACAAAATATGGTGTAAAAGCAATGCAACTAGCAATGGAAGGAAAATTTAATGTATTAGTAACATACAAAGGCGGAAAATTAGATTGTGCATCATTAGAAGAGGTTGTTGGGAATAACAAAGAAATTGGCGCAGCATCTGGTAATACAGCAAACAGCAATATTAGAAAAATTACAATGGATGATCCATTAATAAAAACAGCCCAAAGTATAGGAATTAATTTAGGAAAATAAAATGTTGAAAAATTGTAATACAAGTTGTATAATATAAATATATTTTTAAAGGAAAGGAATGTGATAAAAATGGAAGAAAACAAAGAAAATAAACAACAAGAAGAAATAAAAGAAGAAACAAAGACTGTAGAAAACAAAACAGAAGAAGTAAAAGATGAAAAGAAAAAAACAGAAAATAAAACAGAAGAAATAAAAGAAAAAGTGGAAAATAAGGCAGAAGAAAAGAAAGAAGGATCTTTTGATACAGAAAAATTAAAATCAGAAACAACAAATACTGTAAACCAAGTTAAAGATGCAATAAAAAATGTAAATATTAAACAAGACAGTATAGAAACAAAAGATTTTGTGAAAAATCTATTTGTAAAACCTGTAGAAGAAATAAAGAAAGTAGTAGAAGATAATACAGGAAAAACATTTAAATATGCAATAATAATAATTGCAATATGGACAATAATAAAATTATTCAGATTATGCTTTAGTGGAGTATTTAAACAAACAGCAGGAGCTGCAATATGGGCAATAGTTAGAGCAATAATTACACCAGCATTAGGAATAATAGTTTTAGCAGTAATAATGCTTATGTTAAACAAAGAAAAGAAAAAATCGCTAACAACAATGATTACAGCTGTAACTGTAGCACAAATACCTGTTATTATTTCAGCACTTATATCACTTATTAACTTATTAAGCTCATCTGCATACAAAATTACAAGTCCAATTTCAAGCTTATGTTCAGCAATATCAATTGTATTAACATATTTTGCTGTTAAATTTGTATTTAATAAAAAAGACGAAGAGGCAATAAAAACATTTGTATTAGTTGAAGTAATTTATATTGTTGTAGCATTTATTTTATCATTTATAGGAATATATATATAATATTTTTGATAATTACAAAGGAGGAAACATGAAAAAAAAGAAAATAATAATAATATCAATTATAGCGATATTATTAATAATTGCAGTTGCTTTAGTTATAATATTTAGTAGCAATAAAAGCAATAGCACTAAAATACAAGAACAAGACACAGGAATATCAAGGATTAAAGAAATTTGTAGCAAATTAGAAGAAAATCCTACCTATACATTTAAAACAATGCTAAATGATGAAAACCAACTTGTAATAGCGAGAAAAGAAAACAAGGCATATGTTGAAGTGGTAGACGAAGGTGAAAAAAATACTTATATTGTAGACAATAATAATACAACAGTACTTGTAGATAGAACAAAAAAATATTACACATATGAAAATAATAATACATACCTTACAAAAGTTACAAACAATATGAGACAATTATTAAAACAAGACTATGTATCAGGTATGGAAAAAATAGATAATAAAGAATATTACTATGAAGAATATGCACAAAGTTATCCATTTTTAATAAATTATAAAGCAACAATAGATGAGAGCAAAACAAAAACAAGGTTATATTTTGAAGGTAACAACCTAAAATATATAAAAACATATATAGGAGATATAGAACAACTTTTAAAAGTTGAAATGTCTTATAATATAGACAATAGCGTAAGCTTTGAAATACCTAAAGAATATAACAAAGGTTAAATTAAGGAGGAACGAAGGATGAGTACAAAATTTGTATTAAATGAAACATCATATTTTGGAAATGGAGCAAGAAGTGAACTTGCCGGAGAAATAAAAAAAAGAGGATTTAAAAAAGTTTTTTTAGTAAGTGACAAATCATTAGTAGATGCAGGAGTAACTAAAAAAGTAGAAGAAGAATTAGAAAAAGCAAATATAGAATATACATTATATTCAGAAATAAAACCAAACCCTACAATAAAAAACGTAACAGATGGAGTAGAAGCATGCAAAAATTCTAATGCAGATGTTATAGTAGCTGTAGGTGGAGGATCAAGCATTGATACATCTAAAGGAATTGCAATTGTTATGACAAACCCAGATAGAAGTGACATTAAATCATTAAATGGTGCATCAAATACAAAAAATAGAGCAATGCCAATAATTGCATTACCAACAACAGCTGGAACTGCAGCAGAAGTTACAATAAATTATGTAATAACAGATGAAGAAAGAAAAGTAAAAATGGTATGTGTTGATCCAAACGACATTCCAATTATAGCTATAGTAGATTCAGAACTTATGGCATCAATGCCAAAAAGTCTAGCTGCTGCAACTGGAATGGATGCTTTAACACACGCAGTAGAAGGCTATATTACAAAAGCTCATAACGAAATGTCTGATATGTTTCATATGAAGGCAATAAAAATGATATTTAAGTATTTACCAGCAGCAGTTAATGAAAAAGATCCAGAAGCAATCGAAAAAATGGGATTAGCTCAATATATTGCAGGAATGGGATTCTCAAATGTGGGGCTTGGAATAGTTCATTCAATGGCACACCAATTAGGAGCTGTATATGACACACCACATGGAATAGCAAATGCAATGTTACTTCCAACAGTTATGAGATTTAATGGAGAAGTTTGTGCACAAAGATTTAGAGAGATATTAGTAAATATAGGAAGACCAGATGCTGAACATCTAAATGATCAAGATGTCATAAACACATTTGTATGGATGTTATCAGAACTTAGCAAAAAAGTTGGTATAACACAAACAATAAAAGATTATGGAGCAAAAGAAGAAGACTTTGAAATGTTAGCACAAAAAGCAATGGAAGATCCATGTAAACCAGGAAATCCAAGAGATGTATCAAAAGAAGAATTTATAGAATTATTTAGAAAAGCAATGTAGTTATAAATAATAAAATAAAAAATAATAAAAACAATAGGAGAATTTTTATGTTAAAATCAATGGACACATTAGTTGCATTATGCAAAAATAGAGGATTTATATACCCAGGGTCAGAAATTTATGGAGGATTAGCAAATACTTGGGATTATGGACCTTTAGGAAATGAATTAAAAAACAATGTAAAAGCAGCATGGAGAAAAAAATTTATACAAGAACAACCAAATATTGTAGGATTAGATGCTGCAATACTTATGAATCCAGAAACATGGGTTGCTTCTGGACATGTTGGAGGCTTTTCAGACCCACTAATTGACTGTAAAGAGTGTAAGACAAGACATAGAGCAGACAAATTGATAGAAGAGTGGGCACATGAAAATGGAAAAGACATGATAGCAGATGGAATGACAGACAAACAATTAATAGACTTTATAGTAGAAAATAAAATTCCATGTCCATCATGTGGAAAAAACAATTTTACAGATATAAGAAAATTTAATCTTATGTTTAAAACATTTCAAGGTGTAACAGAAGATACAACTTCTGAAATATATTTAAGACCAGAAACAGCACAAGGAATATTTGTAGACTTTAAAAATGTTTTACGTACATCAAGAAAAAAAATGCCAATGGGAATTGCACAAATAGGTAAAGCATTTAGAAATGAAATAACACCTGGAAATTTCACATTTAGAACAAGAGAATTTGAACAAATGGAATTAGAATTTTTCTGCAAACCTGGAACAGATTTAGAATGGCACAAATATTGGAAAGATTATTCTGAAAACTTTTTATTAAATTTAGGAATGAAAAAAGAAAATATTCGTTTAAGAGACCATTCACCTGAAGAATTAGTATTTTACAGTAAAGCAACAACAGACATAGAATTTAAGTTCCCATTTGGTTGGGGAGAATTATGGGGAATAGCAGACAGAACAGACTATGACTTAACACAACATATGAACCATTCAAAACAAGATATGTCATACCAAGACCCAGAAACAAATGAAAAATATGTACCATATGTTATTGAACCATCACTTGGAGCAGATAGAGTTGTACTTGCATTTTTATGCAACAGTTATGACGAAGAAGAAATTTCTGAAGGTGACACAAGAGTTGTATTACACTTGCATCCAGCTCTTGCACCATATAAAGTAGCTGTACTTCCACTATCTAAAAAATTATCTGAAAAAGCAGAAGAAGTATACACAAAATTATCTAAAAAATTTATGTGTGATTATGATGTATCTGGAAGTATTGGAAAACGTTATAGAAGAGAAGATGAAATTGGAACACCTTATTGTGTAACAGTGGATTTTGATACTTTAGAAGATGAGACAGTAACTGTAAGAGATAGAGATACTATGGAACAAATAAGATTAAAAATTGATGATTTGGAAAAATGGATAGAAGAAAAAATAGAGTTCTAAACTTAAATTCTTAAGCTTTTAAAAAATGCATCAGTATTGAGCAATATTATGAAAATGTAAAGTTCAATATACTGGTGCTTTTTGTGTGTTCTTAAATTAATTTGTGATTTTTGTAAAGTGTAGAAGGTTAGAAATATAGAAAAGGTACTTGTAAAATTTTAATTAAACTATTGCAAAAAAATACATATTTATGTATAATAAACAAGAAGTTAAAAACAAAAGAAAAAGGAATTGGTTGAATTATGTTGAATATAAACCGTGTAACCATTGAGACTCTACGCACGCACACACACACGATATATTTAGTAAATAGAATAAAAGAAAAATATAATAAAAAG
>ERZ857965.101-NODE-101-length-136035-cov-7.511700_pt1 | contig 136035 bp, 101 predicted proteins | sample MGYA00519758_ERZ857965 | MGnify/ENA primary metagenome ERZ857965 (study PRJEB31778, sample SAMEA3449381) | human gut metagenome | biome: human gut; feature: human-associated habitat; material: faeces | place: United Kingdom | collected 2010/2012 ...
TTCTTAAATGTTTGATACGATTCTTAAATCTTTTATTTACAATTCTTAAATTTTTCGTCTACGTCTTGTCGATATCGTGATCGAAAATTTCCGCTGACAGAAGTGGTCAATAATGGCCGAACAGCGGCAAAAGCCCGCTCTGCTCAGGGTGCTTCTTAAAAGTAAAGCCGATACTTTCCTTTTCTCTCAGCTTTCATTATATTTGTGACAGGCTATCTGAAAAAAAAGAAGGCGAAGAAGTGTTACCCTCTCCACCTTAAATGTTTTCACAACGGAATAATCCTTATTGTGATTTGCTTCAGAATGGCACAAATTTAAAAACAATACACTGAATAAACAATAACCGACATGAAAAAAGTTTTAGGTCTGGACTTAGGTGTAGGCTCCGTCGGCTGGAGCCTCGTCAATGTAGATGACAACTACAAACCGACTGAAATACTCGGCATCGGCAGTAGAATCATTTCTTTGTCCCCGGACGAATCATCAGAATTCACCTCAGGCAATGCCGCATCTAAAAATCAGAAACGAACACAAAAACGCACTGCCAGAAAAGGTTATGACAGATATCAGATGAGACGTCAAGCTCTCACGGAGAAGTTGAGAGAGTTGAAGATGCTTCCAGACGAGCGCCTGATAAAATTACCAGTCCTTGAGCTGTGGACACTTAGAGCCAAAGCCGCAACACCTGGCGAAAAACTCACCTTGCCGGAAATCGGAAGAGTATTATATCATATCAATCAAAAACGCGGATACAGACATGCCAAGAGCGATGACTCCGCAGATAAGGAGCAGCGTGATTATGTCCAGACCGTAAACAAGCGCTATCAGGAAATCAAAGATGAAGGTACCACAATAGGACAGCATTTCGCTATCAAATTGAAAGAAAGCGAAATCGTCACAGACAAAGGTCCGTTCTACAATTACCGTATCAAGGAACAGGTCTTTCCCCGTGATGCTTATATAGAAGAATTCGACAGGATAATGGATTGTCAGAAAACCTTTTATCCTGAAGAGTTGAGCGAGGACAACATTGACGAGATTCGTAACAAGATAATTTTCTACCAAAGGGACCTCAAATCCTGCAAGCATCTCGTATCTCAATGCGAATTCATGACAAGGAGTCTTCTGGACGCAGAACACAAACCAATATTGAACAGTTCCGGCGAACTCGTAATGTCCGGTCCTAAGGTGGCGCCCAAATCATCTCCAATATTCCAAGCATGCAAGATTTGGGAGGAAATCAACAACCTAAGCATCAGAAACAAGGAAAATGACGAACTGCACATAAGTCCAGAGCAGAAGAAAGACATTTTCGAATATCTCGACAACAATGAAAAGATAAACGCCACCACCCTGTACAAGATTTTAGGCATCGGTAAAGGCGACGGCTGGTCCGTGGACAAAGCTCTGAGTAAAGGATTTACTGGAAATACGACAAAGGTCGCTATAGCGAAAGTGCTCGGAAAGGAGCACAACACCAAGAAGAGCGATTTGCTGAGATTTGATCTAAGATTGAAAGAAAATGGCGTAAACAAAGACACCGGCGAAATCATCTACGAGATTGACCCGACATGCGAAAATGAGCCATTGTACAGACTATGGCATGTCATATATTCTATAAATGACAAAGATGCGCTGAGGCATGCATTGACCAATCAATTCGGAATCAATGACGAAGAGTCGCTGCGAGAATTGACAAAAATCGACTTCGTAAAACAAGGATATGGTAGCCGTTCGGCCAAGTTCATGAGAAAACTTCTGCCGGCACTCATGGATGGCGCCAGATACAGCGAAGCCTGCGACATGATTGGGATCAATCATTCCGGCAGTTTGACCAAGTCTGAAAATGAAGCTAGAGAGTTGCTGCACAAGATTCCTCAACTTCAGAAAAACGAGCTGCGTCAGCCTGTCGTCGAGAAAATCCTCAACCAGATGATCAATGTGGTCAATGCCGTAATTGAGCAGTTCGGCAGCATTGACGAGATACGTGTCGAAATGGCAAGGGAACTGAAACTCAGCAAAGAAGGAAGAGCCGCAACAGCCAAGAACATCCGCGATAGAGAGAAAATGAACAATGAGATGGCGGAGAAGATAAAAGAACTTGGCATAACTCCTTCCAAAAACAAGATTCTGAAATACCGTTTATGGCAAGAATCCGGACAGAAGTGCTTCTACTGCGGGCAACCGGTAGGCGCAGCTGAGTTTCTCAGTGGTTTGGATGTGGAGATAGAACATATTGTGCCTAAGGCATTGTTATTCGACGATTCTTTCTCAAATAAAGTTTGCGCTTGCAGAAAATGTAATGCCGAAAAGAGCAATACTACCGCCTACGATTACATGAAGAGCAAGGGCGAAAATGAGTTCAATGATTACCTGCGCCGCGTGGATGCGGCTTTCAATGAGCATAAAATAAGTTTCACCAAGCGCTCGCGGCTTCTCTCTCCGGCAGACAAACTGCCTAAAGACTTTATATCCAGGCAACTTGTCCAGACTCAATACATTTCCCGAAAAGCCATGGAAATTCTCAAACAGGTATGCCACAATGTTTATGGTTCAAGCGGCGAAGTGACATCATACCTGCGTCGGATATGGGGTTATGATGAGATACTGCACTCACTTGATTTGCCGAGGTACAGGGAAGGTGGCATGACGGCTGAAGTATCATATGACCACCGAGGCCAGACTCATACGGAAGAGCGCATTAAGGACTGGAGCAAACGATTGGACCACAGACACCACGCCATCGATGCATTGACAATAGCCTGCACTCGGCAGAGCATAATCCAGAGGCTGAACAATCTGAGTGCAATGACTGCCGTAGCCGGAGAATCCATGTCTCTCGACAAATGGACATTGGCCCAGCCGCATTTCAGCGTTCAGGAAGTGAGCGATAATGTAAGCCGGATTTTAGTGTCGTTCAAAGCAGGAAAGAAGGTGACCACACCGGGCAAGAGATATGTTTATCGTGGAGGAAAACGCGTTCTTGCACAGGAAGGCCTGCTGATACCGAGAGGCGCATTATGCGAAGAGAGTGTCTATGGCAGGATCCATTCTCTCGAGAAGGAAGTGCCTGTCAAGAAGTTGTTCGAGCGGGTAGATGACATTGTCAAGCCAGGTATCCGAACTGCTGTCGAAGAAAGACTGAGGGCATGTGACAATGATGTGAAAGTGGCGTGTGCTTCATTGAAGAAAGAGCCGCTGTACCTGGATGTTGAAAAGACTATTCCTTTAGAATATGGTACTTGCTACAAGGCGAAATATGTAATGAGGTCTGTTCTTTCCGCATTGAAGCCAAAAGATGTTGAATTTATCGTGGACGAACATATCCGGAAGGTCGTTTCTGAGCGTCTTTCCGAATATGGGAATGATCCGAAAAAGGCTTTTGCCGAGCCACTGTATTCTGATAAATCCAAGACAATTCCGATAAGGGCCGTAAGATGCTATACAGGTCTCGCTCAGGTAGTTCCTGTAAAGAAAGATTCCAAGGGCAATGCTATAGGATTTGTGAAACCGGGAAACAACCATCACATTGCCATTTATAGGGATGCAGACGGAGCTTACCACGAAAACGTTGTCACTTTCTGGGATACGGTTGAGCGCAAGAAATATGGTTTGCCGGTTATTATCAGAAAGCCTGGGGAGATTTGGGACATCCTCATTGACAAGAACATTCCGGAGGAACTGGCTGCGGGACTTCCGGCTCCTGATTGGCAGTTCGTCATGAGTATGCAGCAAAATGAAATGTTTGTTCTGGGAATGGAGGATGACGAGTTTAGAGATGCGATGGAGGTGAAGGATTACAAGACGCTTGGGGCTCATTTGTATAGGGTGCAGAGCTTGTCACGTTCTGATTATTATTATCGCTGTCAATATGAGACGCAGTTGGATAACTCTAATGGGGCAATGCTGATGAAGAAATATTATAGAGTAAGGAGTTTCAACGCACTCTTCACATTACACCCGCGCAAGGTATCGGTCAGCCTCCTCGGCGAAATGGCATTGAAAGATGATTAAACGCACTTTGTATTTCGGGAATCCGGCGTATCTGTCGTTGAAACTCAGGCAACTGGTCATCAGAAAACCTGAGGTCAAGGGCGATATGCCTGAGTTTGATGAAAACGGAGCTCCGAAGGATATTGTCAAGACCATTCCTATAGAAGACATTGGCCTGATCGTCCTCGACTGCCCGCAAATCACTGTCACACAAGGACTTTTAGAAGCATTGCTGGAAAACAATTGTGCTGTGGTCACCTGCGACAAATCACATCTTCCGACCGGGCTGCTGCTGTCGCTATACGGAAATAAGTTGCAGGCTGAAAGATACGCCAGTCAGGTCGAAGCGTCATTGCCTCTCAAAAAACAGCTTTGGCAGCAGACTGTCCAGTGCAAGATCCGGAACCAGGCGGCTATGCTCAAATATGCTACCGGCGAGGATGCCAAGAATATGATTTTGTGGGTCAATGCTGTGAGAAGTGGTGATCCGGACAATATCGAAGGTCGCGCGGCTGCGTACTATTGGAAAACTCTCTTCGCGGACAATCCTCACTTCACCAGAGGAGACGATGATGTGATAAACGTGATGCTGAACTATGGATATGCTATTGTAAGGGCCATCGTAGCAAGGGCATTGGCCGGAGCCGGACTTATTCCGACGTTGGGAATTCACCATCACAACAGGTATGACGCGTACTGTCTGGCGGATGATATTATGGAGCCGTACCGCCCTTATGTGGACAGATTGGTTTTGGATATTGTCAATGAGAGCGTTCCTGAGACATTTGACTTGAGCACCAAACGAAAATTGCTAGAGCTCCCTGTAACTGAAGCAGTTATAGATGGAGTTAGAAAACCTCTTATGTTGGCTGTAAGTCAGACGGTTAATTCCCTGCAGAAATGTTTTGCCGGGAACATACGGAAATTGTCTTATCCGGACATGTAATGGACAGATTCAGTGAATATAGAATCATGTGGGTGCTGGTCTTTTTCGATCTTCCGACTGATACCAAAAAGCAGCGGAAGAATGCGGCTCTATTCAGAAAGCGTCTGATAGAGGACGGATTTGTCATGTTCCAGTTTTCAATCTATATGAGGCATTGTCCGTCCTCTGAAAATGCTCAGGTCCATATCAATCGTGTAAAATCTTTTCTGCCTGACTTGGGACAGGTGGGAATCCTGTGCATTACTGACAAGCAATTCGGAAATATGGAACTGTTCTCAGAGCACAAGCCTAAGGAAAGCGAAGATATCTATATCCAGCTGGAACTGTTCTGATTCAGGAGATGACTTTCCAGCGGACACGCCAGATTCCGTTGTTGAAGTCATGGCTGATTATCTTGAACTCACCGACCTCGGAGGTGTTCGATACATGAGCACCGATGCACGCACAATCGTCGTAGTCTCCAATGCTGACTATGCGTAAAGTATCAGATGCGTCATCCGGCAACTTGCTCAGATCCACAATCGCGGCGGCATCTTCTTTCGAAACGAAATGTATCGTCACGGGCAATGCAGCAGTGATAATTTCATTGACCTTCGCCTCTATTGCTGCCACTTGTTCTTCTGTGGGGCAGGCAGTGAGGATGTAGTCGCATTTGCTTTTCTTCCGCTCGACATGGGCATTGCGTGAACGTGGGCAGCCGAACATGTTGACCATCGTGCGGTTAAGGATATGCTCAGCAGTGTGCGCCGGCTCGTATTCTGCCTTGTTATGGGCATTCAATATCGGTTCTTCCATAAATTCAATGATTTTTTCTCCGTTTCATTTCCGATTTCTGCGAAGATAGCAATTTTTCTTTGCCTGACTTCTCGAGGATACAGGTTGTTTTGTTCGTCGAGGCGACAAGGTGCGAAAAACCATAACTGCGATTCGCTTCTATTCTCAGGGCAATATGACGGATTCAGATACTGGCAGAATTAAAAAAACCGATCAGGCACAAAAAATCCGGACAGAAATCTGCCGGATTTTTTTAATCGCCAAATGGCACTTAATTTATTACACCTCAATCACTTACAGCAAGTATGTTGTTGTTGCTGGTGTAAAGTTAAAAATTCTGAAAGCAAATCACAACCGCGCCCGCATCGTTCCCGCCGGAACCATGTTGTTGTTGCTGGTGTAAAGTTAAAAATTCTGAAAGCAAATCACAACGTTGGCAAGGCTAAAAAACTGACGGCTCTCGTTGTTGTTGCTGGTGTAAAGTTAAAAATTCTGAAAGCAAATCACAACTCTGCTTGGGCTAATATGTATTTTGACGTGGTTGTTGTTGCTGGTGTAAAGTTAAAAATTCTGAAAGCAAATCACAACGCGGGTTGTCCTTATGTTTCTACTACTCTTGTTGTTGTTGCTGGTGTAAAGTTAAAAATTCTGAAAGCAAATCACAACTAACGGTGGCGTTGATATAAACGGTCCTTCGTTGTTGTTGCTGGTGTAAAGTTAAAAATTCTGAAAGCAAATCACAACCGCGTTAATTATGACGTTTTCTCACAGCAGTTGTTGTTGCTGGTGTAAAGTTAAAAATTCTGAAAGCAAATCACAACACCCGTGCTGTCATTCGTGCTCCCGCTGATGTTGTTGTTGCTGGTGTAAAGTTAAAAATTCTGAAAGCAAATCACAACAGGTTGGTTTGTCTAATCGCGCTAAAGATAGTTGTTGTTGCTGGTGTAAAGTTAAAAATTCTGAAAGCAAATCACAACCATCGAACATCCGTAATTCAGCATGACAAGGGTTGTTGTTGCTGGTGTAAAGTTAAAAATTCTGAAAGCAAATCACAACACTGAAGCCTCCGAACTCGCACAAAGTCGAAATCATGGATGTTTATACCATGAAGCGCCTGGCTCAGGTAGATGTTCCCAACTGCCGTTTCATCGCATTTGACGGACACTGACCTCGACACATATTTGGAGAGTCTGTACTGGAGATATACCAGGTCGCATCGCGTTCCAGAAATCCGCTTCCTCTCTGTTGCAGGGGCCTAGTCGACCTTAGGAAGATGGCTGAGACTTTCCCTGATCTGTTCGTCAGTCGGGATGGTGTCAGTCATTTTTCCGTCATTGAACTGCTCATATGCCTTCAGATCGAAATAACCTGTTCCCGTGAGACCGAAAAGAATGGTCTTTTCCTCTCCCGTTTCCTTGCATTCCAGGGCCTCGTCAATGGCAGCTCGTATTGCGTGGCTGCTTTCAGGGGCAGGGAGCGTGCCTTCCGTGCGTGCAAACAATTCCGCCGCCTCGAATACGGAAGTCTGCTCGACGGAACGAGCTTCAATGTAGCCGTCAGCATAGAGCTGTGACAGAATGCTGCTCATTCCGTGGTAGCGGAGACCGCCTGCGTGGTTTGCTGACGGAATAAACTGACTACCAAGAGTGTACATTTTAGCGAGCGGGCAAATCTCACCGGTGTCGCAGAAATCGTAAGCATATTTTCCACGCGTAAAGCTAGGGCAGGATGCCGGCTCCACGGCGATTATGCGGTATTGTTTCTCGCCGCGCAGCATTTCTCCGACAAACGGACTTACCAGACCGCCTAGGTTTGAACCGCCTCCGGCACAGCCTATGACAATATCCAGGGTAATGCCGTATTTGTCGAGCGCCGCTTTTGCTTCAAGACCGATAATTGACTGGTGCAGAAGAACTTGGTTCAGGACTGAGCCGAGAACATATCTGTACCCGTCATGAGTGACAGCAGTTTCCACCGCTTCGGAAATGGCACATCCCAGACTGCCGGTCGTTCCAGGGTGCTCCGCCAGAATCTTGCGGCCGACCTCTGTCTCCATGCTTGGAGACGGCGTGACATGTGCCCCGTAGGTACGCATGACTTCGCGCCTGAAAGGCTTCTGCTCATACGAACATTTAACCATGAACACATGACAATCAAGGCCGAAGTATGCACATGCCATGCTCAATGCCGTGCCCCATTGTCCTGCTCCTGTTTCGGTAGTCACTCCTTTGAGCCCCTGTTTCTTGGCATAATATGCCTGCGCAATGGCAGAATTGAGCTTGTGGCTTCCGGAAGTATTGTTTCCTTCGAACTTATAATAGATTTTAGCCGGTGTTCCCAATGCCTTTTCGAGGAAATATGCTCTGATGAGCGGTGACGGACGGTACATTTTATAGAAGTCCCTGATTTCCTCCGGGATAGGGAAGAATGCGGTGTCATTGTCAAGTTCCTGTTTGCAAAGTTCCTCGCAGAATACGCCCTTCAGGTCGTCGATGCCCATCGGCTGCAATGTCGCCGGGTTGAGCAGCGGTGCCGGCTTGTTCTTCATGTCTGCACGCACGTTATACCATGCTTTAGGGATTTCGTTTTCTTCGAGGTAGATTTTGTAAGGTACTTTCTGTTCCATAATGTTTATAATTTAAGTTGTTTTACGTTTCTATACGAAAAAAGCCCCGTCGCAGTCGCGGCGGGGCTTGAGTTATCTGAATGATTCAGAACAACATACGGCTATAGCCTCCTACGACTGTCAGAGTAGTAAGAGTGCCACCACCAAGAATTGTTGTTCATCATAAACATAGTTCCGTTTCTATTTTTTCGAAATGCAAGTTAGAAGATTCGATTTTAATATGCAAATATTTTTTGTATTTTTTCTTATATTTGACGAAAACACTCATTATGAATTGGTTTAAGCGTCTATTTGGCTTTCGCAGGCCTAAGCGTTCTCGCGATCTTACTGATGCTGAACGCAATCGTTTGTTATTTATCACATATTGGATGTTTAACAGCTAACATAAACTGTGAAACGTGATACGCCCGTTTGGCGCGATAACTTCAAGCTGTGGTAATCACTTGAGAGCCGGAGATTTCCGGCTCTTCTTTTTTTTGCATTGTAAAATCTTTTGGTAATTTTGTGAAGTCGCTTATGCGGCTAGCGGGGTGAGATTTGATGATGCAGGACCATTAGAGCACTATTAAAAACACTATTACACTATGAAACGCATTCTGACCATTCTTTGTACAATGATAACAGCTATAGGAAGCGCATCTGCTCAGAATCCGATGGCGGAGGATATGTCCAGATGGGCTGATGGGTGGAAACACGCATTCTCGAAGGATGGAGTCAGAGAATGGAAGCCTGAATTTACCTTGAGATATTATGCTGGTTTCGTCACTTTAGGGCCAATGCTTACCGGAGGCATACGAATCGATGAGAAGCGTTCATTTTCCATCTTTATGAGTCAAGGGGACAGATACGCTGATTATGCGCCCGGTGACATTTATTCTATCGGTACGGGGATATGTTTCCGCAGATACTGGCATTTGGGAAAGCGCAAAACATTCGCCATTTACAGCGACTTGTACGCTGGAGCCGGATGGATATACAAAATAAGCGGAAAGTATCATCTGGATACACAAACAGGCGGGCAACGCGAAGTGATTAAAGAAAATGTTGGCGATATGATATTCATCGTCGGATGGCAGCCCGGTATCAGAGTAAGATGTTACAAGAATCTTCATCTGTTCATAGGCCCTACCCTTGCCGCAGAATGCCTGGGAGCGCACCTGGGAATCGGATTCTAACGCGGCGGGGCTTGAATTATCTGGATGATTCAGAACAACATACGGCTATAGCCTCCTACGACTGTCAGAGTAGTAAGAGTGCCACCACCAAGGCACAAGTTAGAAGATTCAAACTATTCTCCTTCAAGAAGGAAAACAGCACTTTCGTAAACTTTCTTCAAAGGAGGGTTCACCCCTTTTTTCATAAGAAATTCTCCTGAAAGAGATTTTCCCGCGAACCAGCTCGCAGACTTCTCTACGTTCAGTTCTGTTACATGGTAGTTCATATTCTCGTCAAGTCCAGCAAGACGGAACTGCGGCACCGAATAACGAGAGTCATAACTAAGGCAATAGGTAAACAGCACTGCTCTGCGGCGATCCCTTGACACATACATCAGAGCATAAGTTCCCAACTTGTCTTCGGGAGCACCTAACCTGTAGAGATCACCTTCCGCAATTATATCACGGTAATCCTTGTAACTGCTTATGGCTTTTTGTGCGAAAGCCTTCTCAGTTTCTGTCATATCTTTCGGTTGGAGTTCCATTCCCAGTCGTCCAGCGCAGGCGACATCAAAGCGAAACTTGATAGGTGTAATATTGCCAGTCTGATGGTTAGGAACGGCTGACACGTGTGAGCCCATCACGTTTGCAGGAAAAAAGAGACTCGTTCCGTATTGAATGCCTGTACGCACCAAAGCCTCAGTGTCATCGCTCGTCCAAAACTCATCGAAGTATTTCAATGCTCCGTATTCTACGCGACCTCCTCCCGAAGAACAAGCTTGAATCATCACGCTAGGATACTTACTACGAAGACGCTCCACCACATTGTAAAATCCTTTCGTATAGTCCACCCAGAACTCCGTCTGTCTATCCGACGGAAGGCCCAATGAGCCTACATTCTCCACGTGACGGTTAGCATCCCATTTGATATAATCAATTTTGTCAGAAAGAGCCATCGTCTTGTCAAAAACATCGAAGACAAAGTCCTGCACTTCACGCCTTGTCAGATCCAAAAGATACTGATTCCTCATTGTCGTCGGCTCGTGCAGTCGGTCCCTGACAATCCATTCGGGGTGTTTCTCATAAAGTTCACTCTTAGGATTGACCATCTCCGGTTCAATCCATATTCCGAATTTCAGCCCCCTGCTGTGGGTATATGAAGCAATATCATCAATACCCTCGGGCAATTTTGAGACATTCACTTGCCAGTCACCAAGACCAGCCTTGGCATTGTTGCGAGGATATTTGTTTCCGAACCAGCCATCATCAAGGACAAACATCTCGAGTCCCATATCAGCTGCATCATCCACCATTTCCTTCAGGACACTTGCATCGAACGTAAAATAAGCACCTTCCCAACTATTAAGAAGAGTTGGTGTCATGCCGTAGCCACAATGCATCTTGTATTCCCTGGCCCAACGGTGAAGGTTGCGACTTGCCCGACCTGCGCCTTGGCCGCTCCAAGTAAGAATCAGTTCAGGAGTCTCAAACGACTCCCCACGAGCGAGCCAGCGGGTGGCGGAGTATGGGTTCGCACCCGCAAGAACATTAAGAACATTGAATTCGGTGAGTTCAAAATTCAACTTGAAATTCCCACTCCAGGCAAGGCTGCCGGCAATAACTTCGCCGGTATCTTCACTGAAGCTGTCTGTATTCAGGCTGAGCATGAACGAAGGATTCTCCGTATGAGTCGTGCGAACTCCTTTCCTACTCTCAACGCTCATTGTCCCGCGAACGAGTTGAGTGTGCTGCACACGCGTCTCATGAGCCCAAGACCCATAGAGGTGGGTAAGGAGATATTTGTCTGCACGTATCGGAAGGGCTGCCGAATAGTAATTCCCAAGCATCACCGTACCTTTCTCGTCATTTCTGATTATGGAATTGACAACAATTACGTCTTCGTGCATATATGCCTTATATATAAGGTCCACAGCAAGTCCTTCCTTCAAGTCGGCAAGATGGATAATGGTCCGGTCCACATTGCCATTTTCTGTCATCTCGGTATTATGGGAGATATAGCGGAGTTCTGTATTCAAGTCACCATTCTTGTGCGTTACAGCCAATGCCGGTTCATTGAACCCACGTCCACCCTGAGTGGAATAAGTCTCATATACAGAGCCGTGCCCCTTAGATATACCGAACTGAAAATCTGCGAACGGGGAGGTGTCCCCTATAACTCCTCCATAATGAAGAGTTCTCAAAAAGCCGTCTTTATCCACGCAAATAATCAATGAGGAATTGTCAGTCCGGACATTTATTACCTTCCCGTCTTCCGCTCCGAAAGAAGGTATTCCGAGCAGGACGAGCAATACAAGCAAAATATATCTTTTCATATCAACACGTAATTTAAGTAAACAATATCTCACGGCCCGTGAAAAGGAAATTCGGTCCCACTACATACTGCCGCGCCGTCGGCGAGAATTGTTCCTCCATCGCAAAGTGAGTATGACCGGAAAGAATGCCCTTGAGCAATTTCTGCTTTTTCAGTCTGTCAAAGAACTTCTCCGTGAACGAATCCGTCTCGTAGGTGTACTTGTGTTTTTGTGGGCCATAAGAACGGAACCGGCTTCCTGGCTTCCAATATTTGAAATTTGCTGCAGCTATCTCCTGAGTATAGATCGGCACGTGCATACAAAGGATTATCGGAAGTTTACGCCTCACCTGGTCCTCGAAGAGATCCACCTGTTCTTCAGTTACGGCATAATACACATCATCCATAGTAATAAAATTCACACCGTTCACCACTTGGGAGACGAAAGTAAGGTTCTTGTGATACTTAGATGCAAGCAACTCGCGGCTAATTTCCTTGTATGCTTCCGTTTTTTCGGACTTTTCGAGTTTCATATAGCGGGAATACTCGTGGTTGCCGACGGCAAAAGCAACGTTTTCTCCAAGGTATTTCTCGGCAAGATCGAGGTTTGCCTCTGAAATCCAATCTATCAGATCACCTGTATGTAGAACATAATCGACATTCTGTCTCGCCCAGTCCAGCGAATCCCGTAATGCTTCTTCTTGCCTTCCTCCAAAGGTTCTCGTTCGACTCCGCATAAGAGTCTGCTTTCTTTCATCTTCCGAGAGATAGGCCGACGTAAGATGTGTGTCAGAGATATGGAGAATAGAAAACGGTTCAGTAGCTCCAGCATCGATATGCGCATAAGTCAATGAAAGCCGTTCGAATTTTCCCCTGTTCGGGAACTCTTCGGGCTTATCTTCCGCAAAAGCCGGCAGCCTCGACGTTGAGAGCAGTAATCCTGCTGCCATCGACGTCTTGAGAAAAGACCTTCTATCCATTTCGCTCAAGATTTCCTCCATTTAGTAGTTTTTAACACAACGAACATTCAGACGCGAGAGTTTATTTGCCTCTACACGCTTCGTATTCATCATATTGAGGTTCATACTCGTTCCAGAGATACAGAGGGAGCGTGCATAATCAGCATCTTGTTGTCCAATAAACCATAGGAATCCGTACTTGCCCGGGGCTTTTGCATTGATTGTTACGCCATCAATCTCAATACGTCCCGCAGGATACCATCCAAATCCCACTTCGTCAGCGCCAGAAACAAACTGTACTATCGGTCCTGCTGCATCCTTGTCTTTCAAAGTTTCATTGGCCTGATTCCATACGCCACCATCCACAAGACGGCCATTGCCTCCACGAAGCCATGCTCCTACATTGCCCATATTCTTCACAGTCGAGCCATTCTTGTAGAATTCATCTTTCGTGACGCCCGGCAGGGTAGCAAGACATCCTCCATTGAATGAGAATTCTCCCTTATAGATATCCTCACCTACATTATACTCTGACTTTATTGCGTGGAGCAAATCCCACCAATCGTTACAGTTGGCAACATGCCACCCCTCAGGGCAGCAGCCACGAAGTTGGACATTGTACTCCCCTCCTTCTGTACCATCTAGAGTAAAGGCATTGCCAGCATCATCCTTGCCACCATAAGATGCTATCTTCTCTTCATACTGTTCCTTCGTACAGGCAGGAATACCCGTCATCGCCTCGTACCATGTATAGAAACGCCCAGCTTTATCATTTATCTCGCTCAATGCGGCTTCCGTCATTCCTTTCACAGTAATTCCGGTAAGGTCTATAGCCGTTCCGAGTTTTCCATCATTACCTGATTCGAAACAGTTCATGGTCATCCAGGTCTTTGAACCATACTTCTTGCTGACATCATCCGGCTCTGCCTCAGGTTCAGGTTGGGGCTCAGGTACGACAGTCCCCTCTCCTACAGTCAGGATAGCAAGAAAAAGTCTCTCCTTACTTTGTCCCAGTTCATTCTTCGCGACAACGGAAACAGATCTGCGAGGTATCTCGCAATCGGTGTCCGCGGCCTTGACCTTTATCATGTTCGTACCTTGTCCTTCGATAATGGTAAGCAATCCAGATGCCTCGTCAGCTATTTTCCACTCGTAACTGTCGGCCCATTTCACTTCATTTACACTGAACTGGAAGACCTCTCCGTGAACACATTTAAGCTTCGCCGGAATTTTGTTGATGTTGCCAGGAGTCGCAGGAATGGTACGCTCCTGAGTTTCCGCCTCTACTTCGCGATTCACCGCTTTTGTACAAGAAAGCATACACACAGCAGACAAAGAGGCGAGAAAAACAAGTAATTTATTGGTTTTCATATTTTTATCACGATTAATCATTTATCTGAAATCTAATAAGAAAAAGGTTGGTCCACATACCACCTGACCTTATAAATCTTGTACTTGAAGTACGAGAAGAGACAGTTGCCGTTGAAGTCCACTACCTCACTGGTCCAGTAGGACGAAGAAGTCGGTCTCGTGAGGATTTGCGGCCATCCTTCAGGACCGGTCGAGATACTTTTGACGTTCTTTTTGTAGGCAAGTTCCACAGACACCACCTTTCCTGTTTCGGGGTTGAAACTGAAGACGTTTTTGCCCGTGGTGAGATAGAGTTCATCCTTTCCATAAACAGGAATGAGGTCGTGAATCATCGACATGTCGTCCGGCACATCATAGCCATATTCTTGGGTCAGTGTCGTTTTGGTCTTATCGTAAGAGTACTTGTAAACACGTCCCTCAGAGGCAGTCCACAGGCACTCGCGTTTCTTATCCCAGACGGCATTATGGGCAGCTGCCACCACGGCGGACGAGGTCGGCTTCGTATCATAAACCCCATCTCGGCACTTATATATCTGAAGTTTATTGGAATTGCTGCAGGCAACCACTATACTGCCGTCGGGGAGAATCTCCGCAGAGTGAGGGCTACCCCCGGCATTGACCACAAAAAGCACCTTCTTGTCTTCGATACGTACCAATGCAGCGCCTCCGCTCGAGGCTGTCACAAGCACGCAACTCTTGTCCAGCACAGGTTTAGCCTCATCCGGCTCAGTGAAAAGTTTCACCTGAGAAGGATCCAAGCCATCCTCTGCCGGCTTCCATTCCCAAGCTATTTTTCCTGTCGGCTGGTCCACGATTACGATGTGTCCCTGTGACTGTTCCGTGACAATCAATGGACGGGTCGCATCCTTAAGTTCAATGGTCCCTTTCTCAACGTTTTCAGGACGCCAAGGGATATATGGCCCTTCCGGCTCTTGTTTCTGGCAAGATGCACAAAGAAGAAGAAAAAGAAAAGCAAGTCTCGTATATATGTGTTTCATTTCCATACGTTTAAAGTCAACTTTCATCATAGCGTGATTTGTCATATCCTAATAATTCGGATTCTGATCAAGGTTTTTGTTCAAAAGACGCTGCTCCGAAGGGATAGGCCACCAGTAGTCTCGCTCAGGGTCGAATGCCCTGATTGCTATTGCAGTACCGTTGTAGTCGCAGATTTCGTCATTCATTACCTCCTCCGCAATTTTCCAGCGACGGATATCATTGTAATAAAGTCCTTCGCCGGCGAATTCGATTCTGCGCTCGTGGCGTATAACCTCACGCATCTGCTCTTTGTCAAGAGTTCCTGTCTTTATTATAGGGATACCGGCACGCTTGCGGACTGCGTTCAATGCTGAATACACCTCTGCAGAAGGGCTTGTTTCTACCTCGTTCTTGGCCTCTGCGAACATAAGCAGCACATCCGCATACCTTATGAACATATAGTTCGTCTCGCCATTACCATCATCGGGATCGCGGGCTTGGTTATCATATATGGTAAGTTTCTTGTGAGCAAATCCGGTAAACTGACAAATCTGAGTTGCGGTACTGTTGGCCTTTCCGAGAAAAGTGCATCCTGGATAGAAGACAGTAGCTTTGAAACGAGGGTCTTTCTTGTCATAATTGTCTTGGGCGTAAGTCTTGCCGTCTGAAGATTCGTACGCGTTAACCAGATCCAGAAGCGGTGCGTTATTGCGATACTGCACACTTTGGACGTTCCACGCGTTTATAGGTGTGTTCTTTGTCTTCGAATACTCCACATCGAAAATACACTCACAACTGTGTTCATTTGCCGGAAGGAATAATTTCCTATAATCCGGGAAGAGGTCATAACCGGCTTCTTTCGCATGGTCCATAACCTCAGCAGCCGCATCCGCAGCCTTTTTCCACAGGGCGAGATCACCCTTTTCATTGACCAAAGGGCTGGCCTCAAAAAGCAATAGTCTTGCCTTAAGCGACATTGCCGCACCTTTGGTCGCACGGCCTTTATCCGACTTTGAACCCCATTTCCAGTCGAGACACTCGGCCGCTCTGTCTAAATCTCCAATAATCTGGGACACAACCTCTTCGCGGCTGTTTCTTGGAAGAGTACCATGCGACATCTCCGGAATGCTGAGCACGAGCGGAACGCCATTGTAATAAGTTACTAGAAGATAATAGTACAGAGCTCTGAGAAACTTTGCCTCGCCCTCCATTTGGAGTTTTCTCTCCTCACTAGCCTCTGCCCCAGGGAGTCTGTCAAGGTGCGTATTACACCGCCCGATGCCCTCATAACAAGCTTTCCAACGATCGCTGATGACACCTGCAGAATTGGCCGAATGAGTACCAAGCGCGATTTCATTCCACCCGTGGGAATTGCTGTAGTTGTACTCGTTCGGAGTAGCACTGTCCTCAAGTAGAGGATCAATGTTAAGAGCGCCAGAATGCGTGAGGACATTGTAGCATCCGGTCATCGCAGCCTCCGTACCCTCGGCTGACTGCCAGAACGTCTCGACGGTATAGCGATCCGACGGGATAGTGTCAAGACTACAAGACGCTACCAGAATCACGGATGCAGTCGAAATAAAGATTTTTCCAATATGTTTCATAATGCTGTTCGCGATTTAAAATGTGATGTTGAAACCGAAATTATATGTCTTCAACGATGGATACTGGATCAGGTTCGTGCTGGAAAGGTCAATTTCCGGATCGAACATCTTCAGAGGAGAGAAGGTGAAGAGATTTTGGCCATTGACAAACAACTGAATCTGTTTCATCTTGATAACTTTCATCCATTTCTCAGGCATAGTCCACGAAAGCTGCAGTTGCTTGCATCTCAGATAAGATGCATCATATAGCCATTGGGTATTCTTGTAGTTATGCATTTCCGGAGCGCCTGTCGCCGTATGGAGAATCGGCAGTCTCGAATTATGGTTTTCTTCTGTCCAAGCGTCTGTAGTCCACTCTTTCAACACGCCGGCACCATTCCAGAACGGAGCAGCAAGATTGCCTGAAAGGTATGTGTACACGTCCGCTACGCCCTGAAACTGAGCCGACAGTTCTACACCCTTCCACCCCACGGAGAAGTTGAACGCATAGGTGATACTTGGTGTGAGGTTTCCTGAAACGGCACGGTCACGGTCATCGATACTTCCGTCACCATTAAGGTCCTTGTAACGGATATAGCCCGGCTTTACGCCACTGCCGACAGTGGCAGAATTGGCAATTTCCTCGTAACTATTGTAGAAGCCGTCCGCCTGATACAAGTACCACGCACTGATAGGTTCACCCTCTTTAATGATGTTGAACGTAGATATATACTCCTGTCCATTAAGATCTACGACAATATTTTTATTGTAGCAGAAATTACCTCCCAGACTATACCGGATGTCCCTGTATCCGTCGCGCCACTGGATGCTGTACTCCATACCGTCATTAGCCACAACTCCGATATTCTGCTTCGGACCTTTCAGGTTTCCAATCTGCGCAGGTATCTTCACATCCCTGAGGATACCCTCAGTTCGTTTCTTATAGAAGTCCGCAGTAAAATTCAACCTTCCTCCCAAAACGGCAAAATCCAGACCGGCATTGTAGGTGGTCGTAGTCTCCCAAGATATATCATCATCCACAAAATCCCTTATCGCAGCACCTCCAGAGATGGTATCACCGAAAGAGTAGTTGTATGAAGGACTGGCAAGAACCGACATGAGGTATTCGTAGTTTCCGATAGCCTGATTTCCCATCTGACCGACAGAACCTCTAAGCTTAAGGATATCTATCCAGGATATATTCCTCATCCAATTTTCCTTATCAAGTCTCCAACCGATTGACACAGCAGGGAAGAAGGCCCATCGGTTGCCCTTGGCAAATTTCGAAGATCCGTCATAACGGGCCGTGAAGTCGGCAAGATATTTCTCCTTATAATTGTAAGTTACCCTCCCGAAGAGCGATGAGAGAATCTGCTCAGAAACAGCACCTGTAATCTCATCCATCTTCGTTCCTGGAGTCAAGGCATCGAGTTGGTTATTGAAATAGTCACGTTTCTTTGCAGTAAATGCTGCACTGTTCGTGTATTTGTGCTCATATCCGAGCATCACCCCAAGTGTATGCTTCTTGGCAAAGGTATTGTCGTATGACAAGGTATTGTAAAAGGTAGTGTTGTACGCATTTGAATCCCAATCCTTAACATAAACATATGGACTGAAGTCATTCTTCTCATATGTCTTGGGATTGTACGTGTACATAGCCGTCTTGAAGTTCTTCGAGTAATTGTCACTTTTGAGGTAACCTAGAGTCGCCCGATATGTCAGATGCCACGGAAGTGTATATTGAAGGTCTATCTTTCCGAGAAGACGGTGCGGCTGCCTAGTGGTACGACCTTCCTTAAGATAAAGGAGAGGATTCTCAGGGTTATTGCGCCCCGGTGTGGAAAGCCAAGTATTGAGCCAACGGCCATCAGGGAGCCGAGTGCTGAAAATTGGCAGTGCCCGATTAATGATGTTAATGGTGGTGGAGACACCGTAAATCGGCTCAGTATTGAAGCGAAAGTTGCCAAGTATGCTGGCCCCGACCTTGAGTCGCTTTGTTACCTGTGTGTTGACCTTGATGTTCCATGAATATCTTGTGGCATCGTCATTGCTCACCATCGCTCCTTTCTGCCGCATATATCCTAAACCGATCATATAGTCCACCTTATCACCGCCTCCAGATACGCTTGCATTGTATTCCTGTACAAAACCATGCTCATAGCAGAGGTCATACCAGTCAGAAGCCGGATAGATATATTTGTCGTGTTTCATTCCTTCTTCATACTCAAGGATATCAGCATCGTTGTAAGTCGTCACCAGCTTTCCCTCGTTGAGCTCCGCCTGATTGCGCATCCTCATATATAGAATAGGATCCGTCACCACATCAGGAACATACGTAGGAGACTGGACTCCGAAGTTTGCCTTCAGCCTCACAACTGGAGCGCCCTTCTTGGCTGATTTCGTCGTGATGAGAATTACACCATTAGCCGCCTTGGAGCCATAAATCGAGGCGGAAGCATCTTTGAGTACGGATATTGTTTCTATATCGTCCGGATTAATCTCATCAAGAGAGTATTCTATTCCATCGACAAGAATCATCGGACTGGAACTACTCAAGGTCCCGACGCCACGGACACGGATGGTCGCCCCATCAGCTCCAGGTTTAGATGAACTCTGGTTAATGTAAAGACCCGGCATAGAGTAAAGCGCCTCTGAAGCATGAGTCATCGGACGATTTTCAATCTCTGTCATTTTCCTTACCGTGATGGAACCGGTAAGCGTCTCTTTCTTCTGTGTTCCGTAACCGATAACCACAGACTCAGACAACAGACGATTGTCTTCTTCAAGAGAAATACTGAGCGGCTGGCGTTCCGAACCACTGATGGTTATAGTCCTTGAAACGAACCCCAGATAGTCAATCCTGAGGGACGCAGGACATGTCAAGTCTGGGAACACGAACGATCCGTCAACGTCTGAAAGGACACCTTTCAACGTACCATCAACCATAATGGATGCCCCGGCAAGCGGTTCTCCGGCCCTATCTGTCACTGTTCCCTTCAGAGTTATGGTCTTCAGTTCGTTTCCGACAGTCGAAATGACTATCACCTTTCCGTTCAGATGTGCTTGAGTCCCAGTCCCCGCAAGTATCTCCGAAAGTGCGTCCATTACATTCTTCCCTTCCGGCACATCTACGGTCTTGTTTACGTCAAGATGACCTTTATTGTAAGCAAAAGTCAATCCCGTCTGCCTCTCGATCAAGTTCAACGCTGCAGAAATCTTCATTGACTTTTTCTGAAACCGGACAATCTGCTCTTGTGCAGACGCTCCTACCGCCGTCAGAAAAAAAAGAATCATCATGATTACTAGAGTAAGTGCTCTTTTCATAATTCCCGTATTATTTTATATAAACATTTGAATCATTCATTTTGTATTTCATACCAGGAAGAAGCCTGCTGACGACTGAGAGAATATCATCCAAGCCCTCCCCATGGCTAAACTTGACGGTAAGAACATCCTTGTCATACCTGTCGGTAGTAAGATATATATTCACGTCGAAGCGAAGTTGAAGAAGACGCACCAGATCGTGGATACTTCCATCTTCGAGGTATATGCCTCCGCTTTCCCACAGAACGACAGAATCTGTGTCCACCTCATCTACAGAATAATCTCCAGTTGTTTTCCGGTAACGGAATTCCTGCCCAGGAACAAGTGTCTGACAGATTTCCGAATTTGTACTCACTTCAACAGAACCTCTACAAAGTACGGTGGAAATTTCCGCCTCATCAGGATATGCTCTTACATTGAACTTCGTACCAAGAACACGAACAGTGACGTCTGAAGTTTTAACGAAGAACGGATAGTCTTTGTCTGAAGTAACATCAAAAAGTGCCTCTCCGGAAAGGCATACGCTCCTTTTCGAGCCATTAAAAGTCTCCGGATAGAAGATAACGGAACCGGAATTCAATACTACTTTGGTCGAATCAGGAAGATATACTGTCCTCGTCTGTCCATTCGGAGCCGAGACTACAATCTGCTCAGCAACAAAATTTACCTGAGGAGTTTTCTTGCTGTCCAACATGAGATAAGATACGAAGCAAATGAGTATTGCAGCGGCAACACCTGTAGCCCATCGCAAGAATACCGTAAACACCCCTTTTCTACGTTCTTCTTTTTCCGCTTTATTCAAGACAGCAGACAGAGCCCTTTCAGTTTTATCTTTAGGATATGACTTGGAATCAATAAGTTTCCAATTGAATTCTTTACGCATTTTATGTGGCATCTTGAATGTGAATTATATGGTGATTCACATATAAGATGCACGACAAGTGCAATACCCCTAATGGTCAGATAAAAAAAGTTAAAACTACGAGAACTTTCCTGATTTGATTCAATGCAAGATTCAAGTGATTCTCTACAGTCTTCTTGGAGACACCGAGACTTTTGGCAATTTCAGCATTGGACATTCCGTATTTACGGCTACGGATGAATATCTCTCTACGACGTGGCGGCATGTTGTCGACTATCCTGCGAATCTCATCCTTCTTGAAATTTACAGAACACTGTTCTTCAATGAACTGGTCCACCAGCATCTCAAAGTCTCCTATAGTCGTTGACGGCTTTCTCTTACGCAGATGCATAAGGGCCGCGTTCCTCGACAGGACATAGAGCCAAGATCCGAAATTCTCAATCTCTGCAAGGACATCCCTTGTAAGCCAGACTTTCAAGAAAATGTCCTGTGACAAGTCTTCAGCAATCTTCAAATCTTTTATGATGCCGGAAATAAATGTGACAGTTTTAGGATAATAATAACGGAAAAGAGTCGAGAATGCCTCCTTGTCATTCTCAGAGATACGTTTCAAACACTCTTTTTCGTTGTCCATAATTCAAGTGCAAATCATATTGAGACCCAACGGTCGTGGTTAAGCTGCAAAGTAAGACATTTTAATCATTTTCTACAAACCCTTTGTAGTTGACTGGCCGAAGAAAAACAGAAGAAATTTCAGATCCGTTCCAGATTTTATTTGTAATTTCGTCGAGTCGCGAGAAACGGAAACGATGATGAACCGTAAGGGTTTGCATTGACGGCTGCGAGGGTAAGCTCGTGTTTTTCAGAGTATTGGCAATTATTGAAGAGACCTGCAGCCCTCAGGACATTGACATGGAACTATGAAGATACTGGTAATAGAAGACGAGCGCTCTTTGCAGGAATTGATTGCGAGAGTATTGCTGAAGGAGCATTATGTCGTGGAAGTGGCTTCGACATACGGTGAGGCGTGGGAAAAACTGTCGTTGTTCTCATATGACTGCATCCTGCTGGACATCATGCTTCCGGACGGAAACGGGCTCGACCTGCTGAAGGCCTTCAGGGAAGAAGGAAAAGCATTGACAGTAATCATACTTTCCGCCCGCAACTCATTGGAAGACAAGATTATCGGACTGGAAGAGGGCGCGGACGACTACCTCCCGAAGCCATTCCACACGGCAGAACTTCTGGCCAGAATCAAGAGCGTGACCAGAAGAAGCAACGGAAGCGGACGCAACGGAATAGTCTATGGCAATGTCAAGCTCAACCCGGACAGTCGCACAGTGGAAGTCGGCGGAAAAACATTGACATTGGTGAAGAAAGAATACGACATACTTCACTATTTCCTGCTCAGGCCGGGACACATGGTCGATAAATCAGTATTGGCAGAAGCCGTGTGGGGCGACGACATATATCTGGCGGACAATTTCGACTTCATCTATTCGCAGGTCAAGAATCTGCGCAAAAAACTGGAAGAAGCCGGCGCCGATATAGAAATCAAGTCAGTTTACGGATTCGGATACAAACTCGTCACTAAAGAATGAAACTGATCCACAACATCGCTGTACGCCTGTCTATGGCATTGCTCCCGGTCATCGCGCTCTGGGCGATGGTCTTTTACTTCGTCATAGTGGATGAGATCAATGACGAGGCCGACGACCTGCTTGAAAGCTACGCTGAACAGCTGATGGTCAAGAAGTTGTCCGGGAAGAAACTGCCGGTCACCAACATCATGACAGACGGGCATTACAGCATTTCCGAAGTTGCGGAGAGCTATGCAAATTCACATACCGGGATGGAGTACTACGATGCAGACTTCTACATTCAGGAGACAGACGAACAAGAACCTGCACGATTTCTCAAGATGATATTCAGAGACCGTGAAGGAAGATGTTTTGAGCTCATTGTGGCTACACCCACTATCGAAAAAGATGACCTGATAAAGACCATCCTCTGGTGGATACTCGCATTGTATCTCATTCTGTTGCTGACAGTTATCGTGACCACTCTCGTCGTGTTCCAGAAAAGCATGCGGCCGCTATACATGATTCTCGACTGGCTCAATGCCTACACACCTGGAAAGTCACACAGCAGCTTGTCAATAAATTCGGACATCAGGGAATTCCGTCAGCTGGAGAAAGCCGCCACAGATGCGACCGACCGTTCCGACAGGGCCTTCGAAAAGCAGAAACAGTTCATAGGCAATGCTTCACACGAGCTTCAGACACCGCTTGCCGTGCTTGGCGGAAGGATCGACTGGATGCTGGACAATGACACATTGGGAGAAGAAAGCGTCGGCGAACTCGTGCAGATGAAACGCGAACTCGGACATATCGTGCGACTCAACAAGACACTTCTCCTGCTCACGAAAATCGACAACGGACAGTTCCCTGACGTGACTGACATAGACCTTTCAGCCATGGTGCTGTCCCAGAAAGAACTGTATGGAGAAATCTTCAGCAGCAAGCAGATAACCTGCTCAGCACAAATACCGGACTCCCCTGTCACGATAAAGATGAACGAGACGCTCGCCACGATTTTAGTGACCAACATCATCAAAAACGCATTTGTGCACAGCCCTGAGGGCGGCAAGGTCGCATTGACATTGACAGAAAACGAACTCGTGGTCGAGAACAGCGGGGACTCGCCTCTGGACAGCAGCCGGATTTTCGAGAGATTTTACCAGGGCTCGAAAAAAGAGGGCTCTACCGGACTGGGGCTGGCACTTGCCAAAACCATTGCAGACAGATGCGGAATGCTCCTCACCTATTCTTATGTGGACGGAATGCACCGTTTCAGCGTAAAATTCTGAACTTTTTTCAGAATTTCCGTGCCGATTACAGATTCACTCCAGAATTGTACTATAATTTCGCAATACAAAGAAGGACAATGTTATGTTTAAGAAGATCATTTTAGTAATCATTTCGCTCGCGGCAGCAGGAACATTGGGCTATTACCTGACAAACCTCGTGCACGACAAGGCGACAAGCCCGGAATCACTTCCGGAAAACGTATTGAGCTTCATCGCCGAGCACTTTCAAGATGAAAAAATAGCATTTGCCAAAGAAGACAGAGACTTGCTGAAAATGTCCTACGAAATCGTGCTCACGGACGGGACCAAACTGGAATTCCGTCGCAACGGAGAATGGAAGGAAATCAACCGTCACCGCAACAGCATCCCCGACGGCATAATTCCGCAGGCAGCAGCCAACAAGGTCAATGAACTGTATCCCGACTCGTTCATCACCAAGGCCGAGTATGACGACGGAGAACTTGAGCTGGAACTGGACAATGGCTTCGAACTGAAATTCGACAAGAACTTCAATCTTGCAGGACTCGACCGATAGCCTGAAAAACTAGAGATAAAAAATTACAAACCAATAAATTATAGTACAATGAAACATTTATTTATTACAGCAATGTGCATCAGCCTGATTACACTTGCAGGCTGCAATAAAGCTTCGGCTGACAGCCAGATAAACGAAAAAGCGAAAGCAGAATTGGCAGAACGCTATCCTGATGCAGTCAATGTAAAATGGACATCCAAGAACGGCTACGACGTGGCGAAATTCAACAGAGCCGCAACACGTTCAGCCAACGCAGAATATGACTTCTCCGTATGGTTCAACCGCTCAGGACAGTGGTGCATGACCGAAAGCGAGATTTCGTACAATGAACTTCCGGAGGCCGTAAAGACAGCTTTCCAGGCAAGTGAATATGCTGACTGGAAAGTGGATGACATCGACAAGCTCGAGAGAAACGGCATGGAGACCTTCTATGTCATCGAGGTCGAGACACGTTCCGGCAATATCGAAAAGGAAGCGGACCTGTATTATTCTGAAGAAGGAGCCCTCATCAAGACAGTGGTGGACATCGATTCAGACTACGACTACGAGGACTATCTCCCGACAGACATCCAGTCCGAACTCGAGAAATTCATCGGCCAGAAATACCCTGGAGCCGTAATCATGGATGCAGAATACGATGACGGCGAAATCGAAGTCGAGATCGTACACGAAAGACGCGGCAAGGATGTGTATTTCAGCAAGGACCACAAATGGCTCCGCACAGAGTGGGATGTACGTAAAAACGAACTTCCGGCAGCCGTTCTGACCCAGATCAGCACATCTTATCCATCTTGGAAAATCGATGACGCCGAATACGTGGAGACCCCATCAGGAGACTGGTTCAAGATAGAACTTGAAAAAGGGGACTCGGAAGTCAAAATCAAAATTACAGCTGCCGGAGTTATTTTATAAGCGAAGGCTATTCAAATGCCCAATGCCCGATGTCAGCGCGGTGGAAGAGGTTATCGCAATCCACCTTGGACACAGCCTCAAGAGCCTTGTCATGAGCTGACTTGAGATCAGGGGCAGAAGCAAGAACCATCAGTACACGGCCGCCATTTGTCACCAACGAATGGCCGGCCTTGTCGTATGACTCGTGGCCTTCTCCTAATTTCTTGAGCGTGGTACCCATATGATAAACCTTGACGGAAGGGTCACTCAGCACCGCATCCAGTCCCTTGATTTCCACGCCTTTCTTGTATGAGCCAGGATAGCCTTTGGACGCGAGTACGAAACCTATCACAGCATCTGAAGACCACTTGGTCACAGGCATCGGGATACCGTTGGCCACGTCCCAGAAAATCTCGAAGATATCGGACTCCAGGCGAGGCAGCACAACCTCAGTTTCAGGGTCGCCGAAACGGCAATTGAACTCGATCACCTTGATTCCGTCAGGCGTTTTCATAAGTCCGCCGTAAAGCACACCCTTGAACGGGATGCCTTCCGAAACCATACCGGAAGCGATCGGCTTCATGATGTGCTCCAGCGCATACACTTCGTCCTTCTCGGTAATGAACGGAAGCGGAGTATAAGCACCCATGCCACCGGTATTCGGGCCCTCATCACCGTCAAATGCACGTTTGTGGTCCTGCGCAAGCACCATAGGCTCCACCTCAGAGCCGTCCACGAAGCACAGAAGCGAGAACTCCGGGCCGGTGAGGAACTCCTCCACCACCACCTTGCCATGGCCGAACTTGTCGTCAAGAAGCATGTCTTTCAATGCCTCGTCCGCCTCTTCCAATGTCTGGGCCACGACCACTCCCTTGCCCGCAGCCAGGCCGTCATACTTCAGCACAACCGGAAGTTTACCGGCATTGACATAGGCGAGAGCCTCATCGTAGTCAGAAAAAGTGCGGTACGCAGCTGTAGGGACATTATATTTCGCCATCAGCTCCTTCGCAAAATCCTTGCTCGATTCAATGCGGGCAGCAGCCCTGGAAGGGCCGAAAATTTTCAGTCCGCGAGCCTCGAACTCATCTACGATACCTGCCGCAAGCGAGACTTCAGGACCCACAACAGTCAGGTCAATGCCTTCATTCTCAGCAAATTCCGCAAGTTCATCCACCTGAGTATCCTCAAGCGGGACACATTTTGCCTGACGGGCTATGCCGGCATTGCCGGGAGCGCAGAATATCTTTTCCACCCTCTCTGAACGGGACAGAGCATCCACGATGGCATGCTCTCTTCCGCCACCGCCGACGACCAGGACCTTAGCCCTGCGGGGGATATTGTTTCCTTCCATAATCTACTAATGTTTGAAATGACGCTCACCGGTGAAGAGCATGGTAATCCCCTTTTCATCAGCAAGTTTGACGGAGTCCTCGTCACGGATACTTCCGCCAGGCTGCACGATAGCCTTGATGCCATACTCAGCAGCAAGAGCCACACAGTCATTGAACGGGAAGAAACCGTCGGAAGCGAGCACCAGACCTTCTGTCATAATGTCCTTTCCTTCTTCTTTAAATGTAGCCTGAGCCTGTTTAAGTGCGATTTCGGCAGAACCGATACGGTTCATCTGGCCGGCTCCGACACCATAGGTCATACCGTTCTTGGCCACTACTATCGCATTGGATTTCACATGCTTGACGATCTTCCATGCTAATTCGAGGTCAGCGAGCTGCTCAGCAGTAGGCTTGGTCTCGGTAACGCACTGCTCAGCTGAAACCGGCTTGGTATTTATATCCCTGTCCTGAACCAGCATTCCGCCGTTCATGCTCACGTACTGCTTGCGGACGGTATTGTCCTTGGTCATATCGACTTTCAGCACGCGGAGGTTCTTCTTGGTGCAGAGCAACTCGAGGGCGTCAGGCGCGAATGAAGGAGCCATCACGATTTCGAGGAAAATAGGCTTCAGCATCTGTGCAGTTTCCAGGTCAATCTCCCTGTTGGCTGCCACGATACCGCCGAAGATACTGGTCTTGTCAGCCTCGTATGCCTTTTTCCATGCCTCGGCGATAGTCTTGCCGGTAGCGCTTCCGCAAGGGTTCATGTGCTTTACGCCTACACAGAACGGCTCGTCGAATTCGCGGGCGATGTTCAATGTCGCATTGGCATCCTGTATATTGTTGTAAGACAATTCTTTACCATTGAGCTGTTCGGCAGTTGCGAGAGAGAATGGCTCTTTCACTGTGCTTGCGAAGAACTTGGCCTCCTGGTGAGGGTTTTCGCCGTAACGGAGTTCCTGCTTCAGGTCGTACTCGAGGAAAAGTTTCTCAGGAAGGCCTGCCTGTGCACGCATATATGTGGAAATCGCCATGTCGTATTCTGCTGTGTGCGTATATGCCTTGGCAGAAAGTTTCAGACGGGTCTCACGGGTGGTGTTGCCGTCAGCCTTGATTTCAGAGAGAATCGTCTCATAGTCAGCAGGGTTGCAGACTACGGTTACAGATTCCCAGTTCTTGGCAGCGCTGCGGAGCATTGACGGACCTCCGATATCGATATGCTCGACTGCATCTTCCATTGTCACATCCGGCTTTGCGATGGTTTCGCGGAACGGATAGAGGTTCACGCACACGAGGTCGATGGTGTCAATGTCATTGTCCTTCAGCTCTTTCATATGTTCCGGAATATCACGGCGGGCGAGAAGGGCTCCGTGGATTTTCGGGTGGAGAGTTTTCACGCGGCCGTCGCAGATTTCAGGAAAACCTGTAACGTCGCTTACACTTGTAACCGGAACGCCTGACTCTTTCAGGAGTTTCATTGTGCCGCTCGTGGAGAGGATTTCCCATCCGAGAGCGACCAGACCCTTGGCGAATTCTACTACGCCGGTCTTATCACTTACGCTGATTAATGCTTTCATTTCAATAATATGTTATATCAATAATAATTCACGCCGCAACGGGCATCTGAACCCTGCCCTCCACTCTTGGAGCGCAGTCTCATAAAATACTACAACAGAGCGATATCCACGCCCGGAGTATCGGTCACGCGGCCGATGACTGTAGCCTTGTCGCCGTGGGAAGCGAGGATGTCGATAGCCTTCTGAGCCTCAGACTCGTCCATAGCGAGCACCATTCCGACTCCCATATTGTAGATGTTGAACATTTCGCGGTGAGGGATCTTGCCATGTTTCTCGAGAAAGCGGAAAATCGGAAGAATCTCCCAAGTGCCCTCATCCACGTGAATGCCCTGGCCTTCCTTGAGGATGCGCGGGATGTTCTCGTCGAAGCCGCCGCCGGTGATGTGCGCCACTCCGTGCACGTCGCAGTTGCGGATGACGTCGAGGACCTGTTTCACATAAATTCTGGTCGGGGTCAATGCCACTTCACCGAGTGGTTTGTCGCCGAGTTCAGGATAGACTGTGTGAAGGTCCAGAGCCGCGTCTGAGAATATCTTGCGGACGAGGCTGAAGCCGTTTGAGTGAACGCCGGAGGAAGCGATTCCCACGAGCACGTCACCCACCTTGACTTTAGTTCCGTCAATGAGTCTGGATTTTTCAACGACTCCGGTGGTATAGCCGGCGATGTCGTATTCTCCGTCCTCGTACATGCCTGGCATCTCGGCTGTTTCGCCGCCAATAAGTGCACATCCGGCCTGACGACAGCCTTCAGCAACGCCTGAGACGATGGCCTCGACCTTGGAAGGAATGTTTTTTCCGACTGCCACATAGTCGAGGAAGAAGAGAGGTTCTGCTCCCTGTGCGAGCACGTCGTTCACGCACATTGCCACTGCATCGATGCCGATAGTGTCGTGCTTGTCCATTGCGAATGCGAGTTTGAGTTTGGTGCCGACGCCATCGGTACCGCTTACCAGAACGGGCTCCTTGATGTTCAGAGCCGAGAGGTCGAACATTCCGCCGAACGACCCGATATTACCCATCACGCCTGTGCGGGAGGTGGAAGAAACGTGTTTCTTGATACGTCTTACTACGTCGTATCCGGCTTCGAGGCTTACGCCTGCCTTCTCATAATCTACTGCCATAGCACTAAATATTTTTTGTTTTTCAATTTTACTGTTTTCGCTCGCGAAGGTTGTCTCCAGAGCACCGGTGGTGCTTGGGCCTCCGCGCACTTTTTATTTTTCCCCCTCTGTCCCCCATTATGGGGGATGCGCTCTCACAGACGCCCTATGCGCAGGCCTCTCTAGAACTTGCCTTCTTTGTTGGCGTCCTCGAGGCTTGCATAGAGCGACGTCGGATAATTGCCGTTGAAACAAGCCAGGCACAAGTCGCCGCGCTTGCCGGCCTTGTACATCGCATCCTCCGAGATAAAGGCCAATGTATCAGCCTCTATCGCCTGTCTGGCCTCATCGAGCGTACGCCTTGCACACAGAAGCTCATCATAGGTGGAAATATCCACACCATAGAAACAAGGGAACTTGATCATCGGACTTGCGATGCGGACATGGACCTGAGACGCACCGGCCTCACGCAGCATCCTGACAATCCTCCTGGAGGTTGTTCCCCTCACGATGGAGTCGTCTATCAGCACCACCCTCTTGCCGTTCACAATACTCCTCACCGGCGAAAGCTTCATCTTCACACCCTTGTCCCTCATCTCCTGGGACGGTTGGATAAATGTCCTTCCTATATATTTGTTCTTTATGAGCCCCATTTCATACGGCAGACCGCTTGCCTCAGCATAACCCATTGCAGCACTGAGACTTGAATCCGGAACACCCACCACAATATCAGCATCAGCAGGAGCCTCATTGAACAGGAGTTTTCCGGACTCCTTGCGGAAAGCATGGACATTCATATTCTCGATATCACTGTCCGGACGCGAGAAATAGATATACTCCATCGCGCACATCGCATGACGCTGATATTCAGAATATTTTCTCGAACGCAGACCGTGATGGTCGATGGTCACGATTTCACCAGGCTCAACATCGCGCACATATTCCGCACCTATAGTACTGAACGCGCAGGTCTCACTGCTTATCACATAACCATCCCCGATCCGGCCGATGGAAAGAGGCCTCAAGCCATATTTGTCCCTGCAGGCGTAAATCCTGTTCTGCGTCATGATCAGGAAAGCGAAAGCGCCCTCAATCATATTCAGGGCCTCCATAATCGGGAAAATTCTCGGGCTCTTGCGCTCCAGCGGATCTTTCTTGATAAGGTGAGCCAATATCTCGCTGTCAGAAGTGGACTGGAATAGACTGCCCCTGTCCTCGAGGTACTTACGCAGCTGGAGGGAGTTCACGATATTGCCGTTATGGGCCAATGCGAAGTCTCCGGAGTTGTGTCTGAACAGGAAAGGCTGGACGTTTTCGATTCCGCCTCCACCTGAAGTGGAATAACGGACATGACCTATCGCCATATTTCCTTGCAATGTGGAGAGATTGTCGTTGTTGAACACCTCAGTAACGAGTCCCAGACCCTTCACACGGCGAAGCTGACCCTCTGCATTGACAGAAACTATTCCGCAACCTTCCTGACCTCGGTGCTGAAGCGAATGCAGTCCGTAGTATGTGATTTCGGCCGCCCTCGGTACGCCCCAGACGCCGAACACGCCACATTCCTCGTGAAGTCCGCGGAAAGGCTCCCCGATTCCAGAACCGCTCATTATCTTTTCCTTGATTGTCATAGTTCTTTTTGAAGATTACTTGTTCAATATCGCTCCAAGTCTCTCATATACAGTTCGGTAGGCCGCCCCAACCTTGCCGCTGTCCTGACGGAAACGGTCCTTGTCCAGCTTCTCGCCGGTAGCCTTGTCCCAGAACCTCGCACTGTCCGGAGTAATTTCGTCAGACACCACCAACGAGCCGTCAGGAAGCCTGCCGAATTCGATTTTGAAATCCACCAGTATTATGCCGGCCTTGTCGAAAACGGGACGGAGGACATCATTGACCTTCTTCGAAATCTCATAGATCTCAGCGAGTTCCTCCTTGGTCACCAGACCGAGTACAACTGCGTGATAATCATTGATAATCGGGTCTCCGAGTTCCTCAGACTTGTAGCAGATATCATAAACCGGCTCTGACGGGACAATGCCTTCCTTCAGCCCGAGGCGCTGCGCCATTGACCCGGCTATCACATTCCTGACAATGACTTCCATCGGAATCACGCTCGTTTTTCTGCACAGCTGCTCCGTGTCGGAAAGTTTCTCAATGAAATGCACAGGAACGCCGGCATCTGCCAGAACCTTGGAAAGCATTGACGATATTCCGTTGCAGTACAGGCCCTTATCCCTTATAATAGCTTTTTTTATCTTGTAATACGCCGTGATGTCGTCAGTAAAGTTCACGATTACCTTTTCAGGGTCATCCGTGGCATAAATCTTTATTGATACTCCGTCGTAGATTTTTTCTTCTTTTGTCATATTGCAAGTCGCTTTATTATCCGAACAACCTATTCACCTCTGAAATATCTTACCGCATTGTCGAAAAGAGGCTGCTCCAGGTTCGCGGCAATGTTCTTGAACAGATTGGTCTCGTAACGTTCAGAGTGGCCCATCTTTCCGAGAATCTGACCATTCTTGCTGATGATGCCCTCGATTGCGTAGTACGAACCGTTCGGGTTGGACGGAGAAGCCATTGACACAGCCTCGTCGATTGGTTCCGCATACTGGAACGCCACCTGCCCGTTCTCGAACAGTTCCTTTGCAAGCTGCTCATTCACAACGAATTTACCCTCTCCATGGCTAACCGGAATCGCATACACGTCACCGATATTCATGCCGCTGAGCCAAGGCGAATTCACGCTGGCAACACGTGTGAATGCCATCTGCGAGATATGTCTGTTGATATCGTTTCGGAACAATGTCGGGGAATCCTTGGTTACGCATCCGAGATGTCCGTAAGGGAGAAGTCCGGATTTCACAAGTGCCTGGAAGCCGTTGCAGATACCCAAAATGAGTCCGCCGCGTGCAATCAGAGCCTCGATAGCTGCCGCAATCTTCTCATTGTTAAGGACATTGGCAATGAATTTTCCGCTTCCGTCAGGCTCATCACCCGCAGAGAAACCGCCGCAGAACGCGAGAATCTGGCACTCGTCGATATTGCGTTTCATCTCGTCTATGGAGTCGAAGACGTCCTGCTCCGTAAGGTTGCGGAACACGCTCATCTTCACTTTTGCACCTGCCTTGCGGAAGGCTTTTGCAGTATCGTAATCGCAGTTCGTTCCAGGGAACACAGGGAGATATGCCACCGGTTCCGCTATCTTCTCGCCCTTGTACTTGAGGTCTATCTTCTTGGCCTTGAACGGCTTGACACCCTCCATACCCTTAGGCAGAAGGCGCTTCATGTCAGGCTTGCTTGTGGCAGGATATACTTTTTCAAATTTCTCGAAAGCGCTGTTCTGGAGAGCGTCGATGGAGATGTTCTTTCCATTGACACGGAGAGCGCCGTCGATTCCTGAGGTCACGATTCCGATAAACTGAGCGTTTTCGAAGTCAATGTCAGACTCGGTCTCGAGAATGATGGAGCCGTAACTATAGTCAAACAGTTCATTTTCAGGGAGATTCACATCCACACCGAAGGCGTTTCCGAATGACATCTTGCAGAGGCCTTCAGCCACACCGCCGAATCCGACAGCCCAGCCGGAAACCGCATTGCCACTTTCAATCTGCTCCTCGACGAACTTCCAGTTCTTTTTAAGCTGCTCTACATCAGGCATATAGTTCTTCAGCGGAGTATGCTTTACGAGATAGAGCCTGTTGCCTTCCCACTTGAGCTCAGGCGAAATGACTTTCTCTGCATTGACAGTGGTCACTCCGAAGGAGATCAATGTAGGAGGGACATTGATATGCTCGAAGGTTCCGCTCATCGAGTCCTTGCCGCCGATAGACGGGAGTCCGAGCTCGATCTGCATCTTCAGGGAGCCGAGCAGGGCGCTCATAGGCTTTCCCCAGACTTCAGGACAATGTGTCATTCTCTCGAAGTACTCCTGGCAGGAGAACCTCATTTTCTCGTAATGCGCACCGGCTGCCACCACTTTCGCGCAGGCCTCTACCATCGAGTATGCCGCGCCGTGATATGGGCTCCATTTGGAGATGACCGGATTGAATCCGAAGGCCATCATGCTGGCTGTATTCGTATATCCATCGGTAGGGAGTTTCTGCACAGACACCTGAGTTTCAGTAAGTTGCAGTTCTCCACCATAAGGCATAAGCACTGTAGAGCGGCCGATCGTGGAGTCGAACATTTCTATAAGGCCCTTCTGGCTCACCACGTTAGGGTCGCTGAGGTTGTTCACCATTTTCTCTTTCAATGACTCTCCCTCAACTTTTCTTCTGAACGGATTCTTCTCCTCGACAGCCGCGATTTCGGCTTTCGCATAATGCTTCGCGCCGGCACTGTCAATGAATTTTCTCTGGAGGTCTGCCACTACCTTGTCGCCATAGAACATTCTCATACGCTGTGTATCGGTGACGTCGGCGACATGAGTTACTTCAATGTTCTCGCTGTGGCAGTATTCCATGAACTGTTTCTCGTCCTTGGCTTCCACCACCACTGACATTCTTTCCTGTGACTCGCTGATAGCCAACTCAGTGGCATTCAATCCGTTATATTTTACAGGCACTCTGTCCAGATAGATATCCAGACCGTCGGTAAGTTCTCCGATGGCCACGCTCACACCGCCAGCTCCGAAGTCATTGGACTTCTTGATGAGTTTGGTCACTTCCGGACGGCGGAACAGTCTCTGGAGTTTTCTCTCCTCCGGGGCATTGCCCTTCTGGACCTCACTTCCGCAGGTCTCGAGCGACTCTTCAGTATGCTCCTTGGATGAACCCGTAGCGCCTCCGATTCCGTCACGGCCGGTTCTTCCTCCGAGAAGAAGCACCACGTCGCCCGGCACCGGCGACTCACGACGCACCTTGTCCGCTTTCACGGCACCGACAACTGCACCGACTTCAAGTCTCTTGGCCAGATAACCTTCATCGTAGATTTCCCTTACGTGCGTAGTAGCAAGACCGATCTGGTTTCCGTAGCTGGAATATCCGTGGGCCGCCTTCTTGGTAATCACGCACTGCGGGAGCTTGCCCTGAAGCGTCTCTGACACAGGCTTGTAGATATCGCCCGCACCTGTCACGCGCATTGCCTGATATACATAGGAACGACCTGAAAGAGGGTCCCGGATAGCGCCTCCAAGACAGGTGGCTGCACCTCCGAACGGCTCGATTTCAGTAGGATGGTTATGGGTTTCGTTCTTGAACATGAGAAGCCATTTCTCGAGTTTCCCGTCCACATCCACGTCCACGTAGATGCTGCAGGCATTGTTCTCCTCGCTGACTTCCATGTCGTCCAGAAGGCCGGCCTTGCGCAAATACCTACCTCCGATTGTCGCCATATCCATCAGGTTCAGGCCCTTGTTCTCGCGACCGAGTTCCTTTCTCATTTTCAGGTATAGGTTCAATGTACCGTCTATTTCCTCTTTCATGAAAGACTCCTCCACCCCGATTTCCTCAAGTTCGGTGGTGAAAGTGGTGTGACGGCAATGGTCGCTCCAGTATGTATCCAATATGCGGAGTTCAGTCTCGTTAGGGTCGCGGCCTTCTTCCGTGAAGTATTTCACCACCTCACGAAGGTCATCGGCATTCATTGCCAGTCCCATCTTGCGGCAGAACGGCTCCAGATCCTCTTCCTTCATATTGACAAAACCCTCGAGCACCGGCACCGGCTTTACCGCAGCATGCTCAGTATCAGTGAGTTTACTGAGGTCTTTCTCACGGGACTCCACAGCATTGATATAGTAATGCTTGATTTTGGCGATGGTCTGCTCATCGACATCCGCGCTCAGGACAATGAGCTTGGAACTCTTGATATGGACGTCGGCTTTCGGGTCAATGAGGTGCACGCAGTCCACTGCAGAAGCCGCTCTCTGGTCTAACTGTCCAGGGAGATATTCCACTGCGATGTATTTGGTTCCTGTCAGGTCACATTCATCTGAGACATTGTCGGTCACGATTTCTCCGAACACGCTGTAACGGCTCTTTTCGAGGAGCTCTGGAGTAAATCCGAAGAGGTCATAGACATTGAGAAGTCTAAGCGACTGAAGGTCAAGCTGAAGATTCTCATTCAGCTCTGCCTTGAGGCTGCCCGCCTCGACCTGGAATTCAGGATACTTTTCTACAAAAATCCGGTAGTTTGCCATCTGTATATTTGTTTTTTTATTTTACGAATTTGTCCGCCCAGTCTTTTTCATATTCCGCCAATGTCATAGGCACGAATGTGATATGGGCCATCTTGCGTTTCGGGAGCGATTCCGTCTTGCCGTATATATGCACGAACACTCCCCTGCCGGCCTCGCCGCAATACGCATTCTCCCTCTTGGCCGAATTGCTCACAGGGACCGATGCAGGATTCTGCCAATGCTCCGCATGAGCTGTGTCAATGATTTTCCACGCCGCTTCAAGGTCCTGTCCCAGAATGTTTTTCATCACTGTCGGAGCCACCAGTTCTGGCTTCTGCAATGCTTTTCCGAGCAGGAAATGACAGAGTTCGGTGTACTGGGATGAAGTGCATCCCTCTATGGTATAGTGTCCGCTGTTGTGAGGACGCGGAGCCATTTCATTGAAAATGAAGTCATTGCCCTTGACGAACAGCTCGATGGCGAGAATTCCGCGATAGTCGCATCCCTCCATAAAATGTTCACAGGCATTGACAATGCGGCTGCAGAGCTGGTTTTCCGCAGGCTTCTTTCCGCCGGCAGTTTCATACAGTGTCCCGGCCGGCACGATGCACAGGTCGAGGATTCCGCCTTTGTGGATGTTGCGGCCTATCGGGAAATGGACGGTGTCTTTTCCGTCTCTTACCAGAATCACACTGCATTCGTAGTCGAACTGGATGAACGCTTCAAGGATACAAGGGACGCGGAGCATGTCAGCAGCTACTGCAATATCATTTTCTGATTTTATAACTGCCTGTCCATGACCGTCATAGCCAAGTCTTCTGGTTTTGAGCACACAAGGCATACCGATTTTCTTCACGGCCGCAGTGAGTTCCTCTATGCGTTGCTCGTCGGTCAGCTGACATGGAACCTCGGCGCAGTCCTCGTCGGAAGAGCAGGCCGGAAGCGGAATATATTCAGGCACGGGAAGTCCGTGACGTTTCGCATTGTTCTTCTCGCGCAGTCTGTCCTGTGAGTCGAAAAGCGGTGCAATGCCCTGAGGGATATTGTATTTTTCCTCCAAGTGGCGAAGGATGTCACCTGGAACATTCTCGAACTCGTAGGTGAGCACGTCGGTCATGTCACCGAGTTTTTCCAATGCGTCAAGGTCATCGTAGGCTGCGACTATATGGCCGTCGCATTCTGCAAATGCAGGAGCATCCGGAGACGGGTCCAGTGCATAGACAGCGGCACCTTGGCGGTGGGCTTCCTCTGCGATCATAAGACCGAGTTGCCCGCCTCCGATTATGCCTATTTTTCTTGTCATCTGATTATGGTTTAGATTTCAGCTTTAAGAACGGAGTCCGTCTGTTCCTGTCGGAATTTTTCAAGTCTTGCAGATACGCCCGCATCCTGCAGTGCAAGTATCGAGGCAGCTATCAGGGCTGCGTTCTTGGCACCGTTGATGGCCACTGTCGCAACAGGCACGCCACCAGGCATCTGAACTATCGAAAGAAGTGAGTCCAAGCCGTTCAGGGCTCGTGATTTGACCGGGACACCGATAACAGGAAGTGTAGTCATGGCTGCCACCATTCCAGGCAGGTGAGCTGCCCCGCCGGCTCCGGCGATGATGACACTGATGCCCCTTGCTTTAGCAGTCTTCGCATACTCGTACATAAGATCCGGTGTCCTATGTGCGCTTACAACCCTCTTTTCAAATGGGATATCGAGCGCTTTGAGCATTTCTTCGGCTCCGGACATAACTTCGTAGTCACTGGTGGAGCCCATTATGATTCCGACTTTCATACAATCAAAGATTTTCGCGTTCGGTTCATATAATAATATAAGAGTATATCTGTATCTGCTGTAAAGCGGCACAAATATACTCTTAATTCGCGGCATAACCAAAAAGCCGGAGTGCAATATTTCTATAAAATCATTTTAGGAGATTACTTTCCGACCTTGTTGGGAGAAGCCTTGAGCGCCTTCTTGATTGTCGGCAGAAGAGCCTTGGCATAATATGTCACTCCGAGATCCGTGAAATGGTCACCATCCACGGTTCCCTCCTTGATTTCATCTAAAAGTTTGTCACCAGGCACATAGTAGATTCGCTTCTCCCCTGCCTTGCGAAGTTTTTCGTAAAACGCTTTCTGGGCATTGTTCCTTGCGATGATATCCTCGCGTTCAGCATTGTTCAGACGCATTGTCGGATAAAGCGGATGCTCTACGATAACCACCGGCACATCTGGATGGGCATCACGGAGAACGCGGAAGAATTCCACACTATGAGCTTCGATGCGGTCAGCCTTGCAGTTCGGGGCATTGTCCAGCACATAGACGGCTGGGGTCTCCACTGATGCCATCAGCTGTGCGATATCCAGGTCAAGGAGGGCATTGCCGCTGAAGCCGAGGTTGATGACTTCGATGTCGAGAGCCCTCTCGATCAATGAGGTATTCACCATTCCCGGACGCGATACGCAGCCTCCCTGGAGGATACTTGTGCCGTACATCACTATCGGGCATCCTCTTCTCGGGCTGTCAACCTGAGGCTTGCCGATGACGCTGGCCTTGTCCACACCGATTTCAAGTGATGTGACTCCGTCATACAGAGACAGATAGATCATGTATTCACGTTCCTTGCGGTCCATGTTCTTCACGAGCACATATTCTGAAGTCTTGTCATTCTTTGAAGGTCTGCCTACACCTGTGAAATACCATTTTCCCTCGTCGAGCACATAGAGGTCAAGGCCTCTGATTCCGGACGGGGCCATGTGGTTCATGTACGCTCCGTAAAGCGAAGTCCATCTGGCCTTGATAATCGGGGAATCCGTGCGGAAACGCACATAGATACCCGCAGAATGATGTCCGTGTCTCCAAAGTTCAGGCCTTGTGGTCTTCTCATAAGAGGCAGGAAGCCTGTCATAAGGGGTCAATGTCTCCTGAGTGGCTTTCCCGCCAATCAGAAATTCCGTGGCATCGTGATATACCAACTCTTCCTTCTCCGGTTGTCCGGCGTTTGCGACAAATGCCATAGCAAGCATTGTCACAGAAGCGACTGCTGTCGCCAACATTCTGTTTTTCATCATGATATTTTTCTATTTTCTTCCGTCAATGAACTTCTTGACATCTTCCCATCTGTAGTAAACTCCGGAGACAGCCTCCAGTTCCGCAATAGTGCGTTCCTCATCATTATACACGAATTTCACCAGCACGTCCGGCGACTTGCGGCTCCGGTAGAATATCATCTGGAGATTTGACGCAAGAGGGATGTTCATCGGATCATTCCATTTCAGAGGTATCTCATCGAAGGACAGTCTCTCGCCCACTCCGCTCAGGTGCAGGTATCCGGCCAATGCCATGAGCGGATAGTCGTGCCCAAACTTCAGATCGGCAGCATAATGTCCGGATGCCAGGGCCTCATCAGCTTTCGCAACAATGTCATTGACAAGAGGTTCCGTGTTCTTCATCCTTTCCTTGCCGAACTCCACCGAATTTCCGTGCCTGATATAAAGTTCACGGTTGCTGTAGTCCCACCATTTGTAGATGACGTCTTCCGGCAGATGCCTATAAACATCGGTCTCGACTCCTGAGGAGCGCGCGATTCTGGCGACCTCCCAGATTTTCGTCTGGAACTTGTCCGCATTGCGCACGAACTGCCTTGCAGCCTGCGGGTCGGTGAACAATGACGCCATGACTTTCACGGTGTCAGTCTGCACATGCTTAAGCGGAGCAAGCATCACCGCAGAAGCCTCATTCTGTTCTTTGGAGGCTCCGTTGCTGATATACGACATTATGACATCATCACTGTCTATCTCGAACTGAAGTCCCGGCTGCAGACGGATGAGTTCGCCCACGAAGTTGGCCATGCTGACAAGGCAACGGTGCACGGTACTGCTTTCCACTCTTATCAGTCCGCTGCCCTTGCGGAACACTTCCGGATAGTTCCTGTACATCCTTTCCGCTATCATCCGGTGCTCTTTCTCGCCAAGGCGGGTCAGATGCCCGTTTGCTCCGTGATGGACTTCTGCCACCTCCTTCGCCTCCTGCAGAAGGCCTTCGCCTTCCGGCGTAAGAATGCCGGCGCTGTCCGCCTTTTCCAAGATGTCGATTACATAAGTGTAATTCGAGAGTCCCCAGTTCACTCTGGAGCCATGACGTCCGTAATGACTGATATACACAGGTTCATATCCCTTAGGAGCCGGTGTCACCTGCATTTCCTTGAATTCATAAGGATGGGTGTTCACCCCCGCCCTGTCCGGATCTTCCCGGAGCATCTGTATCGGCTGCAGCTGCAGCAGTGCGATAAGCAGTAAAGAAAACATTGTCTATAATTTTTGTGTTTATGAAATCACATGTCGCAAATCCTTCAGAGCCAATGTAAGATGCCTTTCCACCGTTTTGGGAGAAAGATTCATTTCCTCGGCAATCTGGTCCACCGTCTTCCCCTCAAGCCTGCGTTTCTCGAATACTTGACGCCGCTTTTCCGGAAGTCTGCTTACGGCAGCCGAAATAGTGGCATCAAGTTCGAGCGCAGATATGGAGTTCAGGATATTCTGGGTTTCATCCACAGGTTCCTGAACCGGACGGCGTTCCCTGTCAGCAACAAACTTGGCACGAAGCCAGCTTATGGACTCATTCCTGACAGCTGTCAGAAGATAACTCCTGAACTGTCTGGAAGAATCGAGACGTTCGCGGCCTGACCAGAGTTTCAGAAACACGTTCTGAACCACATCTTCAGCTGCGTCAGGGTCCTTGAGCAGTGACACCGCATAAGTGAAGCACTGCTCAAAGTACCTGTTGAAAAGCTCATCAAAACTCGCTTTATCCCCACGTCTCAGTCTGCTGACAAGATTCTTTTCCGTCATTTCAGATAATTTCAATAAGCCTGATTGTATTCGTGGTCGCCGAAGTTACGAAAATTTTCGCACAATCCTCTGAAACTACGACATCAGAAGGGTAAAAACCGCTTGCTATGGTTTCAAGTTTGCCTTTGGAATAATCACCGCCGGCTCCCGGAGTAAGTTTTCTTACAGACTGGGCGGTAACATCACAGAAATACAATGCACCGTCCTTTGCGCACCAGATTCCGTTCACCATGCCGATTGTACTCTTGTCGAGCAAATCTCCCGGAACGCCGTCTCCCTTGGAGCCATTGCGATTTCCCTCTCCTGCAATCTTCTTGATTTTACCGTCTTTGTCTATCATATAAAGATAACCGGAATCATTAGTGCCGACTATAACTCTTCCAGCAGCATCCACCGCAGTGCATGTAGGCATCGGAATACTATAAATCTCGACCACAGAATCGTCCTTGAACTTGATTACCTGGCCTCCGTCAGTGTTTCTGTTGGAGAGGTATCCGAAGCCGTCAGAATCGAATTTTACACCCATAGGGTTCTGCAAGGTAAATCCTGAAACCACTTTTACAACTCCGGCAGCATCCATCTTCACGAGCTGGTTGCTGCTCTTGTTGCAGAAGTACAGTTCTCCCGACGGAGCGACTGCACCTTGCCAAGGATGGTGAAGTTCCGCGCCAGATGTCTTCACAGTAGTGACCCGTCCAAAGGAATCCATCTTTCTGATGGCAAATGTTCCTCTCTGGAGAATGTAGTAGTTGTCTCCGCCGATAGGGATGATACCTTCCGGAGAAGAGAACATTGCGGAAACTCCCATACCGTCCTGCACACCATTCTTGCCGGCCTGTCCGGCATAGATGGAAGCAAGATATACATGCTCAGGCTTTTCCTTGTAGAGGAATTTGATTCCGCCTGCCTTGCCTGCAGGTGTAGTAACCTCCACCTCATACTCAGCCGGTTCATTTTCAGGAACCACGATTGTAAGGTCCCATTTGTTGGCGTCCAGCACTTTGGCTTCTTTACCGCCGATAAGGACCACATTGTCCTTCGCCTTTTCACTGAAATTACGTCCGAGAACTTTCACGATGGCGCCGGAATATCCGCTTTCAGGGTCCATGCGCACAAGGCTGAGTTCCGTCACATTGGCGACGTATTTATCATCTTGGCAGGCACTTGCAAGTGTTACAAGTGCCATTGCCGCTAAAATTATCGATTTTTTCATATACGCTTATTTTGAGTATATCCTTCTTATGGTAAAGCCGGTTCCATCCGCAAGCAGCATTGAACCGTCCGGCATCGGAAGCAATCCGCAAGGATATTTGAATCCGGCGTTGGTTCCAAGTCCGTCAACTCCAGGATATTTCGGTACGAAATTCATACCTGCACGAGTTTTGACGGTTCCCTTGGTATAGTCACCGCCTTCCCCAGGAACCAATACGCGGACTGTAGCAGTAGTCACATCGGAGAACCACAGGTTACCTTCAGCATCGACTGCAACACCTTCTATCTGGCCGATAGTGGCAGTAAGAGGATTGCCCGGTTCGCCGTCTGTCGTATTCGCCGTACTGGTAGGCCTATCATTGGTACCGGCGATTTTCTTCATCTCTCCCGTAGCAGGATCAAATTCGAAAATTCCGAATGGAGCACCAGTCGTGCCAATGTAAAGTTTAGTCTTGTCCTTGTTCCACGCCATGTGTTCAGCAAACAACCTGACCGGCCAGTCGTGCTTCAGCACAAGGTTCTTGTCATATACCGAGATATAACTTGGTTTGGCCTCAGTTCCTGCATTACGGTTCAGCAAATACAGATTGTCCTGCGCATCAGTAAGCACGCACATCGGATTGGTAGTCAGTTTATGTGCAGGAAGCGACAATACGCTGATTTCATTGGTCCCCGCGGCAAGCTTGAACACCTTGCCAGCTGCTTTACCTACAACATAATAATTACCTTTGGAATCGAATGTAGAGCCCCATGGATGAGTATTCTTGATGAGTGCATTGTCAATGCCGATAACAGTCTTGACCTCCCAAGTCTTAGGATCCAATGTCCTGATGGCATCCCTTCCTGCACCACCACGAGAAGTGAACCAGACTTTGCCGTCAGGTCCCATCGCGAGATGCTGGACAGTTTCCAGATTGGCAGCCTTACCGATTCCGTCCTTTGTTCCGCGGACAGAACCCGCAACAGTCTCCACATACCACAGAGGAGCCACTGTAAATGAACCGCCTGTGCAGACTCTCTCGCCCACCTTCACGGTAAATGTATAAGTACCGGTTCCGAGTGCAGGCATCTCCACTTTCAATGTCGTAGCGGTAGCTTCCGTAACAGTCAGAACCTGGTCGCCGACCATCACCACATTGTTCGCAAGCTCCTCGCTGAAGCCTTCACCGTAGATGGTCACGATAGTTCCGGCGCCGCCCTCTGAAGGAGTGGACTTGGATATCATCAGTTCCACGTAAGTGAATTCCGCAACAGCCGTCTTGGTACCGTTCTTCACTTCCACGGTAACGCGTCCGCGTGCGTGTTCAGGTGCTGTTACTGACAATGCTGAAGATGATGTCGTGAGGATATTCGCTTTTACGCCGTCGAAGGTAACTGACATGTCGGCCAACTCATCAGAGAAATTTTCTCCAAGAATGGTGACATTGTCCCCTACGAAACCGAAAGACGGCCTCAACGCGGTAATCTTCACCTCCGGCTCAGCGAGTGTCACATAAGTGAAGTCCAGGCCGGAAACCTCTGTACCGTTCACGGAAACTTTCACATCTACCTTTCCGTCAGCATGTTCCGGGGTCACTATCTGGATTCTGTTCTTGGAAGAAGACACGACTTGTGCCTCTTTTCCGTCCATAAAGACCTTGTTTGCAGACTGTTCCGCAGCGAAATTCACTCCGGAAATTATGGCTGTACATCCGGACGCTCCGGATACAGGGATTATGGATATCAGCTCCGGCTCCGCAGCGAGCCCGTTCCCCGATGCGGAGTCCGAACAAGACGCTGCGCCAATAAGCAGCAGAGCCATCTGAAGTATCAATATTATTCTTTTCATTGTCATCAATTATTATGGTTCATCTACTGTTACGGCCCAGCCTGATACTACCGGTCTTTCAGCACCGTCAGCAGGATGGTTGCGAATCTGGAACACCTGTGCGATAGGGTGACGCACCATGAATTGGGCAGAACCGCCGCCGTCCAGATTGGCCGCACCGGAACATCCGAGAGACTGGAACATGTATGCCATTTCCTTATAGGTAAGACCTGCGGCACCGAATGTCCTTCGTCCGTCAGCCGTCAGGAAATACACGATGCCGTCATCCGTATATCCGATAGCGGTACGCGGGTCTCTTGCAACCCATTCAGTTCCAGAGAAATGACCGTTTGACAGAAGGATCAGACCTGCGCCCGTACATTCCTTCAGACTGGTTTTCATCCCCTCGTATTTCGCACGCTCGGCAATCACCATCTTGTTGTCAAAACCGACTCCGACGAAGCTGAGAGCCTGCTGCTCGACATTCGGGTTATAGTCCCATGCTGATGAAACAATCGTTCCTCCACGATGCACGGGACCTCTCGGATTGATCGGAGTGTTGATATTCCAGAAATCTCCGTTGATCATACCTACGACCCTCGCGCGGCTCTTGTCCATAGCGGCCGCCATATCTGTCAATGTCTGTTTTCTCCAGCCGTCCGAGATGGAATTGCTGTTGTAAGGCATCGCTACCTTCACTTTCAGGCCCGGAGTGTTGGTGTCAATGCGGAGGATACATATCTGCTGCACATATCCTTCCATTGTCTGGAGGTGCAGATCGGTCTCCTCAACTCCCACAGCCACCACGAAAGATGTGTCCTTGAACACTCTCGCCACCTCCTGGCATTTATCCACGAAAGTCTTTCCGATTTCCGTAGTCGGCTCACACAGGAAGTCCGTGTCCTGAGCCTTGTCGCAAGCTGCGCAGAGTATCAGCACGCTGGCAGCCAGCCATATTCTATTTAATATCTTCATATCGTTATTTCCAAAGTTCATTCTGTTGCAGATTAACAGTATTCAAATCTAACTGTCTCTGAGGAATAGGGAACACCGTGTATTTTTCAGGCAGGCCTGTCGTCTTCATATATCTGCCGGTACGGACGAGGTCATACCATCTGAATCCCTCTCCGAGGAACTCCAGACGTCTTTCTGCGAGTATCGCATCAATGAATTCCTCCTCGTTCTTCGGCGCAGGTGAAAGATCCTGAAGGCCGCGCGCACGCCTGAGCTCATTGAGTCTGGCGAGACCGCCTCCGGCAAGACCCTTGCCCTCTGCACTGATGAGATACATCTCTGCAAGACGGGAGATGATGATAGGATCCGAGGACGATTTGTTGATATACTTGTTCAATACAGTTTCGCTTCCGTCCACCGTTATCGAGATCGACTTTCTCTTGTCGTTATCAGTAAACAATGCAATCACCTCAGGTACAGGCACATATATAGTAGCCGGCTGCAGGAACTCGCCCGCGAACTTGATACCGTTCTCTTCCGGCAAGTTGGCAAATGTGAATATTACCTCTGAATTGGCCTCGCCACGGAAAATCTTGGAAAAATCATCCAGTGCGAACAGCGGATCAGCTATGAGTTCATCAGCAAGTTTCGTCGCCTCGTCCTTTTTGCCCTGGGCGATATATGCTCTCGCCGCAAGTGCCTTGGCTGCCTGCAATGACACATAATATTTGGTAGAATATTCAGGGCACATCGCCAATGCTTTTTCGAGGTCCTCATTGACAAAAGCCCAAAGAGCCTCCTCGGTGGAATTCGGCTGCGGATCATTGCTGGTAACTCTCATCAGAGGAGCGATCCTGTATTTGGTGACAATGTTGTAGTAGTCCAATGCCCTGAAGTAATATGCCACTCCGAGCATCTGGCGGACCTTGTCACTCTGAGGAGCTTTCTCTGCAACCTCAATGAAGCTGTTTATCTGATAAAGCAGGGCATAATATCCTGTATAAGGGGCCTGGATCCAGCCGTTGATAGGCAGGAAAAAGTCCTTGATCCATGACGGAGCATCCGGCCATACGGAACCGCCTCCACGGAAGAAGTCACCTCCCGTCATATCATTCTGGAAATATCCCTCGAAACCCGGCTTGTACTGCGAGTAGCAGTAAAGTCCTGTATAAAGGAGCTCCAGATCTTCTTCTGACACGCTGTCCCTTGATACTGCATCGTGCGGATATTTATCCAAAATATCGCAGGACGAAATTATTATGGATGCTGTCAACAGCGCTAATATTATCTTTTTCATATTGACATTAGAATTTAAGATTGACACCGAACATGAACGTCCTAGGCTGTCCAGGATTGAGCCAATCGACACCGTAAGTGGCTGCATTGGAATTATATGACACTTCCGGATCAAGATAAGGCCACTTCGTGAACACGTAGGCATTGTCCAACTGGAAATATACCCTTACGCTGTTCATCTTGACCGCGCGCATCCACTTCGAAGGGAGATTGTAACCCAATGTAATGGATCTCAGACGAAGATATGACGCATCGTGCAGGAAACGGGTATTGACGAACTTGGTACTGTTCCAGCTCTGTCCGTAAATTGCACGAGGAGTCTTGTTGGTGGTTCCGGGACCTGTCCATCTTCCTTCACATGCGGACTTGAGCTGCGGCCATGTTCCGTTTCCGAGCCTGAGGCCACCAGTCCAATATTCATATACGCTCTGTCCGTATGAGTATGTCATGAACACGGAGAGTTCCAGATTCTTCCAAGTGAATGTATTGTTGAAACCGCCGCTGAACTTAGGATTTGCGGAACCCACTATCTGACGGTCATCAGCAGTAATCTTTCCGTCTCCGTTATAATCATCATAAATGACATCACCGGCACGTACTCCCTCATTCTCATAGAGATACTCAGGGACATCCTCGTCATGCTGGTAGATGCCGAGCATCTTGACCATGTAGAATGAACCGACTTCCTTGCCTACCTGCAATGCGTGGAAAGAGTCAGGCATGATTATCTCGCTGTCATCCAAGAGTTTGGTCAGCTTGTTCCGGACAAATGAGATGTTGAAGTCTCCTCTCCACCTGAAGTCATGCTTTCCGGCGTTTCCGGCAACGGTGAGCTCAAGACCCTTGTTGTTCATTGAACCGATATTGCAGGTATAGCTGGAATATCCCGTGGTAATCATCGTCGGCTTGCTGTAGAGCAGGTCGCGGGTGTCTTTGTTGAACACATCGGCAGTGAAGGACAATGCACCCTTGAAGAAACTCATGTCGATACCCAAGTCTTGCTGCACGGCAGTTTCCCATTTCAGGTCACGGTTGCCAGGGGTGCTGAGACCGAGGCCATTGACTTTGTTATAGTTCACACCGCCGGATGCAAGTGCCTGATATGCATAAGGTCCGATGTTGCCCTGGTTACCTGTTGCACCGATGCTGGCACGGAGCTTCATGGTGATGCCGTCAGCATGCCACCAGGATTCCTTGTCGGCATTCCATCCGAGGCTGGCAGAAGGGAAATATCCGTAACGGTTTTCAGGAGCGAACTTGGAAGATCCGTCGGCACGCATCGTGAGAGTTCCCACATAGCGGTCCTTGTAGTTCAAGTTGACACGGCCGAAGAACGACTGGAGCGCATAGGCAGTACGGCTTGAATTGGCCTTGCTGATTTCCGCAGCGACAGAGTTCACGTCGAATGAGCTTGACGGGAATCCGATGCCCCTCTGCAAAGCCATCGAGTTCTCATCCACCTGTGCGGAATGACCGAGAACGACGTTGAGTCCAAGCCCGAAATTGAATTTCTTGTCGTATGACAATGTATTTTCCCAAATTACAGAGCTGCGGAGCTTGCGGCTGTCAGTCAATGAACCTCCCTGCGGGTTGTCTTTCGACGGATATCCGCCAGGATGTTTCGCCGTATAATAAACATGCTCTTCCAATGCTGAGAAATCCTCGCCCAGTGATGTCTTGAAATCAAGTCCCGGGATAATGTGGAAATTCAAATATGCATTGCTCAATGCCCTGTAGGTCTTGAGCCACACATCGGACTCCTTGATTGCCTGAAGGGCATTGTTGTTCACGAGTACATTCTTGGATGTAGCCCAGTCTCCGTTAGGGAGGAACGGCTCATCCCAAGGGTACTGCTCCACAGCAGCCTTGATGACATTATATCCGCTGTAACCGGAAGAAACTCGGTTGTTCTTGGTATAGCTGAGTTGCATGTTGATACCGAAAGAAAGCCATTTTCTGATATCTCCGGAAATGTTGGACTTGAGGCTATATTGATTCAGGGCATTGCTCAATGCTGTTCCTTCCTGATGCTTGGCAGTCGCCGAAACATAGTACCTTATCTTTTCGGAGCCACCTGATACTGAAGTGGTAATATTACGTGAAAAGCCGGTACGGAGCACATCTTTAAGCCAGTTATGAGTCGGCTTTCCAGGCATAGGATTGATGAAACGCTCCTGAGTCTTGCCGAACTGGATGTTATAATTGTCGATAGCCTCGTTGAAAGTCTCGATCAGAAGGTCGCCGCTTGCAAGATCCAGCTTGTCCAGACGCGGCTGCTGGCTGAGACTCATGCTTGCGTCAATCGAAATTACCGGAGCGCCTTTCTTTCCCGACTTGGTGGTCACGATAATGACACCGTTAGTGGCACGGGAACCATAGATGGCAGCGGATGCCGCATCTTTCAGGACCTCCACAGACTCGATATCGGACGGGTTCAATGTTGCAAGACCTGTCATGGACTCACCCTGCGAGAATGCTCCGGTATCTCCAGAAGTACTGGTAATTGGCACGCCATCAATGACATACAAAGGTTCGTTACCGGCATTGAGGGAACCGATACCACGAATGCTCACACGGCTGCTGGCTCCCGGGATACCAGATGCGGTAGTGATATTCACACCGGCAATACGTCCCTGGAGAAGCTGGTCCACAGAGAGAACGTCACGCCTTTCAGATGCCTTAGGCTTGAACTGACCGATAGCGGAAGTGATGTCCCTACGTGTCATGGTACCATATCCGACTACTACGGACTGGTCGAGCGACAGCGCCTGAGGCTCCATCTTCACTTCGATGTTGGACTTGGAAGATGACAGCTGCACGTCCTTGTCCTCATAACCGAAGAAAGAGAACGAAAGCACCGGGCTCGTTCCCTTGACTTTAATGGAGAATTTTCCGTCCACTCCGGTAGAAACCGCATTGTCAGTTCCCTTTTCTACCACGAACGCTCCTGCCATAGGAGAGTTGTTCTCGTCGAACACGATTCCGGTGTAAACCAGTGCCTGGGTCTTGGCTGCCGTTTTTGCAGCTGGAGCCGGCTGAGGTTTATTGGCTACTACGGAAATGTTCTTTCCATTGACCTTATAAGATACATTCTGTCCTGCGAAAATGCGGTCGAGCGCATTCTCGATTGACACATTCTTGACCTGTACTGTCACATGCTTGTTTATGTCAATGTCATCTGTTCCGATCGTGAACGAGTAATGGTACTCTTTCTGCAGATATTCCACTGCCGAGCGTACACTTACATCCTTCAGCGACATAAAAACCTGCGCATTGGCTGATACCGCAAACAGCCACGAAAGGACTGTTGCGATGACAAGACAGCACAACTTACTACTTACTACATCTTGAAAAATACGCATAAATTGGTTATTAATTAAATGAATAAAATAATTTCAGATTTGACCCGCCGATGAATATTTTTCAATTCGCATTTCTAATTTGCTGATATATAATAGGTATTGTCCTTCTGCAGGACTTTCATACCTCCATCCACACTGAGCGCCTTGAGTATATCGAGCGGCGACTCGTCATTCACGAACGACGCATAAAAGCGTTTCCCCAAAAGTGACTTGTTGCGGACCACGACTTCGATTTCGAACTGGCGCTGGAGTTCCATTATGATATTCTGGAGTGTCTCATCATTGAAATACAATGCTGCACGCTCTGTCCAGGACACGTATTTTTCCGGCTGCATGCAGGTCCGCGTGACCTTTCCGTTCTCCAGATCGGCCTTGACCACCTGTCCCGGGGTGATTTCTACGGACTGCCTGATTCCGGATACTGTAAAATCCATATCTACAGCACCTTCCACCAATGTCAGTTCTGCTTCCGTGGACTTGGGATATGAGCGGAAATTGAAAACCGTTCCCTTCACCTTGACATTGACATTATTGGAAGACAGTATGAACGGATGCCTCTTGTCTTTTGCGACCTCCGCGAACACTTCTCCTGATGTGAACACCTGACGTGTGCGGCCTGTGAACTCGCTCGGATACAGAAGCCTGGATTCGTTGTGAAGCCAGATTACCGTACCGTCCGGAAGCAATACTGATTTTTTCTCTCCATAGGCCGTAAGCACCTCCACCCAGTTCACGGTCTCGTCTTCAGAGCGAGGCACGACGTTAAGGACCACTGCCAACACGACAGCCGCCGCTACGGAAATGATGCCGGCGACATAAGGCCACACTCGCCTTTCGCGACGGATTCCGTCCTCCCCTGACAATGTACTTTCTTCTATAGCTGCATCCAGCCGGGCTTTCACCCTTGCTTTTCTTACTTCAATATCGTAATCGTTATAATCCATTTTCAAGCCCTTTGCATATGATACGCAGGACTTGTGCTTTACCCTCAACCGTCTGGTGAGTTTTTTTCCACAATGGCAACTAAGATTTTTTTTCGCAAGCACAAAGGGTGGTTTTTCACATAGGTTGTTTTTTTACCACACAGGTTGTTTTTTACATGGAATTCTGAAAAATTCACCGCCATCACTTGTTTTTTCAAAAATTATCCTTACCTTTGCGTTCCACTTCACAAAAAAACCGGAGTGGGCGAAATAAAATTCGACATTGGAGAGATGGCAGAGTGGTCGAATGCGGCGGTCTTGAAAACCGTTGATCTTAACGGGTCCGGGGGTTCGAATCCCTCTCTCTCCGCAAACAAATTGAAGCTCAGCGCTTTGCGCTGGGCTTTTTTCGTGCAAGGCCGTCGGGAGCCCCGCTCCTGTAAGGCCTTGCACGGGAAAAGCCCCAAAGGCCGCCAGGCCTTTGAGCTTCAATTTGTTTAGCACCGCCCCGCCGCGTAGGCGATGAGGGATGTGACGCACCCAGTGCGGCAAATCCCGGAATGAAATCATCTTCGCGTCTTATCACAAATGACAGTTACTTTCCAATATCCAGTTTTAAAACTCCCGATACGTTCCAGATAACCAGACTTTTTGAGGAATGCAATCTCACGTTTAACCGTAGTAGCGGGAAGACCTGTCTTTTCACAAAGCTTTCCAATACTCAGGCTTTTGTCATCAGCAAACATTTGCAAAATCAGCTCCTGCCTATCGGTCAAGTTTATTGGTCCATTTATTGGTCCATTTATTGGTCCACTTATTGGGTCATTTTCAGGACGACACAGGACGCGCGACGCTTAATCTGCTGGCTACTAGTGTTTTAAGCATTTTCAGAGTTAGGAAAACACCAACTCTGAAAATGGTTAAACGGTTATCACACAGCGACTTACAGGTCACGCAAAAAAATGGCCGCCGCAACATCGCCGTGAAACTGCTATACTAAGTAATACTTAAAACGCTTACTAAACAAGGTTACGACGGAGCCACTCACTGAAGATAAGGTCGCTGATATGTTTCTTACCGTCAGTTTCGGCTATAACTCCTAATTTCATCAAACTTCGGCAGGCCGTCTGGATGGAGCTTGACGAACCCAGAGTGTACTTTGACAGGAAAGCGTTGGAAGTAATGTTAGCCCCAGCAGAACCTTCCAATGCAAGTGCCTGAAGCAGACTTTTCTGTTTCTCGGAATAACGCGAAAACTGCTCGTTGTAGGAAAAATGCTGCTGAGCAATGATTGCAGAGTAAATCGCCTGAAAATCTTTCTCTCCTATTGTCTTTCCAGGCTCAGCCATCGCAAACGCTTCATTCATAAGCAGTTGAACATACCACGTAATTCCATTGAAATAATCATAACAAAGGTAAATCAACGCATCATCAATTTTCTTTCCTCTTCCGTATTTCCTAAACATCATTTGAGCAAAATCTCTATAAACGTCTCTGTCAATGACATCTATCGTCATCTGTACTGCGCTGTTATAGAATGGTTTCGCCGGAGAGGTAAACATATTTGTCATTGAATGCGTAATACTGCCAGTAAAGATAAAAATAATATTCCGGCATTTCTGCACCACCGTCCTCAGGTACGCCTCCATATTCGCCTCCTTGAAATCGCGAATCTTCTGAAACTCGTCAATTGCAATCACGCAAGGCCTCTTGCCTGAATCAAGAATCTGCATCAGTTCCTCAAGTGTCTTATCCGGATATGAAATATCCCCAACAATCGGTGAAAACGAAAGACTGTCAGTCAATTGACTGTACTCAATCTGTGGGCGCAACGACTTCAACCCCTGAAGAAGCTTGTCCTTTATTCCGAAATATTCACTTTTGCTGAAAATCTCATTTGCAAAGATCGCCACCATTTCCTTCAAATTATTCGCAGCATAGATGTCAATCAGAAAAGTATTGAAAACGTCGCTGATTTCTTTCTGCGCGAAACAATGTCGGATCAAACCAGTCTTGCCGAGCCTACGTCGTGCAAACAACGCCACATTCCTTCCATTGAGTATGTGCTTGCAAAGCTGAGCTGTCTCTTCCGTTCTATCACAGAAATACTCTTCTCTGACATACGGAGTTATGACAAACGGATTTCTGAAAAAGTTTTCCATTATTATGCAATTTTACATTACGTCTTTTCACATTATGCAAAATTACATAATTTTTGAACAAATGCAAGAATGCCAAATAAAATTAAAACAGACAATGATCGCAACTAAATCACTATGCGAATTTTATGGCGGTCAATTCTTTCGCAAAAAGATTCATGATTCCGAACAACCTGACTGTACGAATCCACTCGTACAACCCACATAACTAGTTACACACCAAGCACTTACACCTCTTAGGTATCAAATTCAGCAATGCCAGGTTATGCTCTTTTTCATATAACCTGAATGTGTTATTATTTTTGCATCACAGCCATAACGCACATATAATCAACACATTACAAGCATCTTAACTTTTATTCTTAACATTCAGGTTATTCCAATTTATAGACATCGGAGAAATCGTAATGCATTCCATAAAAACAGCCGGCAAAGAAAACTGAATTCCATCTCGAGCAGCCATATTGTTCGAAATATAAACGGGAAATTTTTACTAGAAACATTAAAATTTTACTAATTTTGATTTTGTGTTGGAGCAAACGACAGACTTATTCAAACTAAAGCCTGACCAATCCAACATGAGAATAGACCTATTAAACTCATTAAACCGATAAAGCGTCATGAAGAAATTCTTTTTGATTCCGTTAACTGCTATTTTGTTGTGCTCTTGCGGAGGTTTGACTAACATTACAACTCCTAATTCAGTAGCTCTCAATCAAGGAAACTTTAGATTTGTAAAAACTGTTTCAGCTGAAGTCTCATCATGTTATGTTTTTGGCATCGGTGGTTTATCCTCACGTGCAACATCTGACGTTGTGGAAGAATTGAAAACATCAGCGCAACTACAGCAAAATCAAGCATTGGCTGACATTCGTATTAAGACAACAACAAAAGTATGGGTATTTGGAGCCGTAGTTAGGAGAAAACTTACAGCTAGCGCGTCTGTAGTTGAGTTTATAAATACCGGCAGAAGAACAACTGAAGCAATCAGCCCAGAAGAAGACTCAACAGACATTCTTAAAGGCAATACAACAGAAACAAAAAATCAAACAACTGATATTGCACACACTGTTACACAAAAAGACGTCCGTGAAACAGTGAACAAAAGAGTGCAAGAGATCAACTCCCTTCTTAAAACAGACAATGTAGAAGATGAAGATAGAGAATCTATCGTTAAAGAGCTTAACGATATAGAGAGATGGTATAGCGATAATGGCTATTATACATGGGATGAAAACAAAAATATGAGAACTGCAAAAAAACTCGTTCGTTCCAAGCAAACAAATTAAAAGGAATTATTTATGTGGAAGGCTTGAGATGGAACAATCAGACTCGACCGGAGAGTTCAGGAAAGTTAACGACGTAAATCTAACCTGAAAATATTTTCCATCATGACAAAATAATCTCTTGATCCTGAATCGGGCCTAAAACACTGCTTTCGAAGCACAAGACGGGCCAAATTGGTCCGTCTTTCCATAAGAAAACAATATATTTGTACCGATTTGCACATTTGCTGACGCATATGACAAGGATTTTTTCAATCCTGCTCAATCATTTCATGGATATGAGCGTCCAGGGATATGGATGGGTAGCTTGACAATTAAAAGACTAATATATGAAAACACCACTTGGAAAACTGGAAAAGGTAGAATTAAGGAACTTCTGGAAAGATGAAGCCCGAGACTTTACTCCTTGGCTTGCAGAGGATGACAACATCAATCTCCTCGGCGAAACAGTAGGTATGGAGCTGGAAGTTCAGGAGAAAGAGGCCAAGGTAGGAACATTCTCTGCGGACATTCTATGTAAAGACATCAATACCGACAGATGTGTAGTCATTGAAAATCAGCTGGAAAAGACAGACCACGACCATCTTGGAAAAGTTATTACTTACTGCTCCGGACTTGATGCATACACCGCAATTTGGATTGCCAAAACCTTTGATGAAGAGCACAGGGCTGCAATTGACTGGCTGAACAGCATCACCGATGACAACTATAATTTCTTTGGCATAGAGGTAAGGCTTTTTAAGATTGGAGAGAGCGCGCCAGCTCCGCAATTTGATATTGTGGCAAAACCTAACAACTGGTCCAAATCCATAAAGAAACAGGTAGCTGGTGATACTGAGACAGAGAAATTGAGGCTGGAGTTCTGGAGTGAATTCCATGATTACCTGAATAATAAGTACTTGGACATTCTCACCCATGGTAACGCTACTACCGATCACTGGTGCAATTTTAGGGCAGGGGTTACAGGGTTTCACTATGCATGTGTACTCACCATTAAAAACTGGATAGGCGTTCAAGTTTATTTCTGTAGTGACAAGCCAGAACAGAATAAAGAAAGATATGATTTTGTTGAAAAAAACTGCAAGAGTCAGATTGATGCTTTGAATTGCAAGAAGGTGGAGTGGAAAAGGCTGGATGATAAAAAAGTGTCCTATATCAATGTTAAATTAGAAGCGGACTTCAGGAACCAGTCTGACTGGCAAAGACAGTTTGATTGTATGTATAACACAATGATGGATCTTCACAAAATTATTAAGCCACATTATAACTCAATCAGGGAAATCAAATGATTCTTCGCAAACGCCTTCGTGGTTGCAGCAAGACCGCCCGCCGGTTGCGTACTATAAAATTTTACAGTACCTTTGTGCGGCAAAACCTCCGGCTGAAATACAAGAGGAGGACATGAAATACAGCAGATATGGAAATGACAAACAAAAGGCTTGAAGCCATCAAAAATTCCGGAATCAGAAAGAAACTCGATGACATTGACCTTAATTTGAACTGGGGCGAGTTTGCACACAACTATTTCGACCGGTCGGCATCGTGGTTCTACAACAAGCTTAACGGCATCGATGGAAATGGAGGCATCGGTGGATTCACGGAAGAGGAACTCACAATATTCAAGGGAGGCCTTTGTGACCTCGCGGACCGCATAAGAAGAGCAGCGGACAAATTATAGGAACCAACTCAGATTCAGATGGCACGAGAAAAACAGTATCAAGATCTCTTGATATCATCTGTAGCCCGGCAATATCCCATTTTTTTAATTCCGGTCGCAAGCGGTCTTGTGCGGTTATGAGTGGATTTTTGCGACTGTAGCAAAATTTAAGAATATGGTAACAATCTGGATTTTTTATATATTTTTGCGAAACTATAACCAGACAACATTATGAAATATTTAAAATTATCGACTCTTTTTACGGCATTTGCTCTCTTCCTTATTGGCTGCAATAAGAATGTAGTCGTTCCTGTTGCGGGTGTCAGCCTGGCTCCTGAGTCATTGACAATAGGGCTTTCTGAAGACAATCTCGGAAAATTCGATTTGATCTTCACGCCAAAAAATGCATCCAATAAGAATGTAACTTGGTCTTCTTCAAATCCGGAGGTTGCATCAGTGAGTCCGGATGGCATCATCAAAGGACTGAAGCAGGGGCAGACTGCGATAACCGTAACCACAGAAGATGGAGGATTTACTGCTTCCAATATAGTGAATGTTACGGATGAGATTACAAATGATTTTGATCCTTTATTCCGGCAGCTCTTGTACAACGAAGGGTATATCAAGACCACTAAACATATTACGAAAAAGGATGTCTCCAGCATCTTCAAATTGGAATTGTCCACCAAAAAGTTGAATTCTCTCAATGGAATAGAGCATTTTATATCATTGACAGAGTTATATTGTGACAATAACAATTTGACAGAACTTGATCTCAGCAGGAATATAAATCTGGATATAGTCAAGGCAAAGAACAATAAGTTAACCAAAATTAACGTGTCTCATTGTTCAAAGATGACTGAGCTGTATCTGGCCGAAAATCAGTTGACTACAGTCGAAATCGGTGATTTGAAAAGCCTTTTGACATTAGATCTTTCAAGGAATCCTATCAGCAGTCTTGACATACCTGCGGGATTGAAAATTTCGAGATTGCTTCTGCGCTCCGCTGAACTATCAAGTTTGAATTTAAGCAATTTGAAATCATTGATCTTTCTATACATCATTGATTCTAAGAATTTGGAAAGGTTGGATTTAAGTAATCTGCCAAAATTGCACCTGGCATTTCTGGAAGGGGAAAATCCTGGTTCCTCATCTTTGTCCAGCGTTACGTTTGGCGGAAATAACGACTTGGCTATATTGTCTATCAAAAATGGAAATTTCAAATCGTTCGACATAAGCAAGTTAAATCTGTATAGATTTTTCTGCGAAGGGAATCCTGGAAAAAACGGCAAATTCACAGTCACGGCCAAGTTTAATGGTTCCGCGTCTAGCACCGAAAATATCCCTTCCAACTTCACGCAGACAGACTGGAGCTATAAAGGCAGCCCTGTTTCAATAATTTACAAGAAGTAACAACTTTTAGTCAATCCTTTTTTTGCTTTGTTGTTTTAACTTCCCGTCTTTGACGCTTAGATAGAGTCATATCTATGATATATCAAGTCCCCAGACCGCCGTAATGGCGATTTGGGGATTATGATTTTTTCTGACCTTGTATTAGATAAGCCTTTTTGGCACCATTGCGTAGTGACCACATTATCATCAGGATTTTGTTCCTGTCAGTCACGGTTAATGATGTTACTTGAGTTATTCAACACCGTTTTTGACAAAGAGATTTCCATATCCCTCACTTCTCCTTCAGCATTTCCTCCAGAAGCAAGTCCGCTATGTCCACTTGGCGCTCTCGTTGCTCTGGTGTGGCATTGCGTTCCAGGATGTCGGCTTCAAAAGCTTTTGTGTCATTGTATTGCTTATAGAAGTCCGTGATGAATTTCTCCTGCCATATACGCTTAGTTTACGGGGTCTTATCTTTATCAAGAAGGGAAGTCAGTTCTTCCTCCACTTCTTCTATACTTGGCAGAGCCGATTTTAAGTTTTCAGGTATAGCCTTACTCAATTGGTAATCGCTGATGCCTATCGGCTGGTCGTAGCCTGTCAATGCGTATTGCGCTACAACTTCGTCTTTCCCCTTGCACAGCAACAACCCGATAGTCTTGTTGTCATTCTCTCCCCTCAGTTTGTCATCCACTACATTGATGTAGAAGTTCAGTTGTCCTGCATACTCCGGTTTGAATGGGGTCGCTTTCAATTCCACTACGATGTATGCGTGCAGGGGAATGGAATACAGAATCAAGTCTGCATAGAAATCGCTGTTCCCGACTTGAAAATGTTTTTGTCGGGCAACGAAAGCAAAGCCATTGCCCATTTCCAGCAAGTAACGGGTGACGTGCTTAACCAGTTGTTCTTCTATGTCCCTTTCGTCTGCCTTTTCCTTCGTTCCAGCCAAGTCAAAGATGTACGGGTCTTTCAGAAGGTAATTGGCAAGGTCGCTTTGAGGTGCAGGAAGCGTGGATGTGAAATTGTTTACCTTATTATTGCTGATTTGTCTGCTATATAAGTTGGTCTCAATTTGTATTTTAAGGACATTGCTGCTCCAGCCCATTTCCACGGACTGTTTCATGTACCAATAGCTTACACCCAATGGAAGCGAACTGTTAAGCATAATCACATGGCTCGCCCAATTGGTTCGTGCAACAGGTGATGCCATAAATATGTTTTCTATATCCTTAATTTCCATACGGTAAATGTCGGATACGGTTCTGGCAACATTATGAATTTGTGCAAGAGGTTCTTGCGTTATTGTAATTTCTTTGTTATCAATAGATTGAATTTGCGCAAGAGGCTCTTGCGTAAATTGCACATTGTTTAAGTAGCATACTTCGTCTGCAATTTTCTCCACGCTTGGAGCTATCAGCTTTGCGTCCGTTTCAATGAAATTCTGTAATGTTCTTAAAGGATACGCCTTTGCAAACTGACACATATAGGTAAGGTTGCGTTCCGAATAGCCTTTCTTTTCAGGGAAATTTAGCCGGATAGACTTTGCCAACTGTTTGATGGTTTTGCTTCCCCATCCGTGCAGTTGCTGATGATAGAGAATATAGTTGCCCATTTTCCAGTAATGGAACAACATTTGCGCATTGGCTGCTGTAATCAGCCGTACTTGCGCCTGCTGTATTTCCGAACCGACAGCATTTATAAATGCGTCAAAGTTCGTCTTTTCTATGTTATGTCCGTTGTTGCTCATCTTGTGATATTTTCAGAATACAAATATAATTCAATGGTGGTGATCCATGAAACTAATTGATACTTTTATAGTTGATTAAATTTGTTCATGGCGTTTGCCCTGATGTCATCTGCTATGTCAATGTAGGGTTTCATGGCTTTGTAGTCACTGTGTCCCGTCCATTTCATGACCACCGGTGCCGGAATTCCGAGTGCCAACGCATTACAGATGAAAGTCTTTCTTCCGGCATGGGTACTTAACAATGCGTATTTGGGCGTGACTTCATCTATGCGCTCATTTCCCTTGTAGTAGGTTTCCCGTACAGGTTCGTTGATTTCCGCCAGTTCGCCCAGTTCTTTCAGATAATCGTTCATCTTCAAATAACGCAGCGCATAAAACGTTAATACTCAATAGAATAACCATTTTCAGAGTTAGGATTTTGGTAACTCTGAAAATAGCTATATTGCTGATACTTAACACTTTACATGGTGCGCAAAAAAAATCACTAAATCACTATGCGAATTTTATGGAGCTCAATTCTTTCGCAAAATGATTCACTCCTTTCTGAATCTTATCAATAGTCCTTCTGCTCGGCTTGCGTCTGCCATGCAGATAGTGACCGAGTTGTGCTTGACTGACACCTGTAAGTTTTTCCAGACCAGCAAGAGAGAATATCCCAGCATATTCCGCCAAAAAACTTGCAGTGTCATAGTAAAACTCAAATTCTGCTTCAGTGAATGGCATTCCTTTAGTGGCATAATATGCTTTCATTTCCTCGTATGCAGCACAAAAATCCTCAATGGCGGCCTCCACTGTAACACCCTCACCGATACACCCGTAATCAAGAGGAGAATCGTCCATATATGCAGAATAGCCAGACTCAGCTTTTTCAACAAATACTTTCACTTTAATTTTATTCATATTTTTTTAACTGAAGGCAAAGGGTGACATCTGCATACAAATATATGGTATTTGTTGACAATCGCAAAATAACTTTTCAACTTCTTTTCGATAATTGTTGAACAATGTACTATATTTGCGGAAGCAAGTTATGTTAAAGCACAATCGGACAATCATTCATGTGGAGGTCAAGGACACCCATGAACACTTTTACTTTGGGTCAGTTGCAGCAATGTACGAAGACTCCAGAGTAAAGAACCTGTTGAAAATCAAGTACCAGACATTCAGGACAAAGCGCATTTCTGAAGAGAAGCCGTTCGAAAACGAGTTCGTGATCGTGCGGAAGGGCAACCTGAACACCATCGACCATAGCCGGTCCATTTAGAATATTGGGAAAAACTCGCTGACTTCGCGGTCCGGCCAGGACGAAGAATCCGATTATCACGACCAAGAATCTGATCTACACGGAAAAGGAGCATTCGTACGGAGAAAACCGTGACATTGACCAGAGATCACAACAGTGTGATAGCGTTGATGTTGCGGCCGCAGTCGGCTCCTTCGCGACGGGCGGAGAAGAAATCGGTGTTATTGTAGGTACAGATGCCACAGACCTGGATGTTGGACTCTGTCACTCCGCATTCCAGAAGCGTGATACGGCAGACTTCGAAAAGGTCGATATGATGGCCGCCTTCGAGACTGCCCTCAGTACGCGGGCCGCGGAACGACCAGATTTTATCCACCGGGAAACCGGACGCCTTGAAAAGCTGCGCCACATCCTCGCCTACCTGGAAATTGTCGATACAGATACCCGGGCCGATGACGGCACGCATATCCGAAGGCTTTGCACCATAATTCTTTATCATTGCCAGAACCGTCTGCGCAGCTATCTTGTTGATAGTTCCACGCCAGCCGCTATGGGCAGCCCCGACACACCGTGACACAGGATCATACAGCAACACCGGAATACAGTCCGCTGTACGCACACCTATAGCCACATTCTTCAGATTAGTCACCAAGGCATCAACGCCCTCCAGTTCCTCTCTGGAATAATCAGGCCTGTCGATGACAGCCACATTGGCAGAATGAGTCTGATGCGGCTGTATCACCGGATACGGAAGCTCCGAGTCACGCCTTGTCGTAAACGCCTCTACACCCTCTCCCAAATTATATCTAAGCAAATCCATAAATTCCTCACTATCAAACAAATTCGCACAACATCAGAGCTGCACTTCTATCTTCGCCACGAAAACGGCCGGGCCCTGGAGCCACACATTATCCGCCGTAAAAGGCAATGTCCAATTTCCACGCAAACCTGTTTCTTCCTGACACGAAGCCACATCCAGATGCGGAACGAAATCCACCCTCAAATCCGCGATTCTGGCATGAACGCGCGCAGAAACCTCCATGGGACCAGAACTCCTGCCGCATCCGAAAAGAACGCCGCGAATCCATGAAGCCATTGACGAAGCCACTATACCGGTACCACAGGCAAGTGTCTCATCCTCAACGCCTTTCTCGTAAGTCCTCACATCGATATCCAGGTTCCCGTCAGGCATAGAATCATTGACACGGACAAAATTCACATTGACACCCTGAGGCGCGAACCTCGGATCATAACGCAGACTCCTGCCTGTTGCAACTACGTCACACTCTCCGACATCCTCCACAAAATGCACGAGATGCCGCGTGCCCGTATCGAGAAAAACATCCGGAAACATCGCACCCGTCTTATTCTCATAAAGGGAGGCGCCATGCACATCCTTCATCTTCAGACGCACAATTCTCGGCTCCGCAGAAAATGCCTCCACAGAGTTTTCAAGTTCTGCAACATGCTGACCATCAGGCGCTTCAAACACGAAACTTCCATAGCCCAAGTCAGCAGCAAACGCCACGATACAACGCCCGCCGTTGCCGCACATCATTCCGCCCGAGCCATCAGAATTATAATACCGCATCCGGAAATCCGCATCCGAACTCTGCTCAAGCACCATCACTCCATCCGCCCCGATACCGGTATGACGCTCGCACAGCCGCGCAATCTGCCCTGCAGAAAGGTCAATGTCAATGTCCCTTCCATCAGCAATCAGAAAATCATTCCCCGCTCCGTGATATTTGTAGAAAGTCATCATCTCAACAAATCTTCCAGCTCCACAGAAGCATCCGTCTTGCCGTCCCTATATTTCACAATTACAGGAGTATAGAGACTTATTCCCGCTTCAGCACCAGGTCCTTTGGTCACCGGTCTGCTTCCTGCCACCACCACTGCTCCGGCTGGAACAGTAAGTCTTCCCGACTCATCAGGACGTATAAATCCGCCATTCACGGCATCATAAAGCGCTGTGGACCTGTTGATTATAACACCTGAGCCGAGCACTGCGCCCTCTTTTATCAACACGCCCTCATACACCCCGCAATTACCGCCGATGAAGACATTGTCCTCGACGATTACCGGCATTGCGCCGACAGGCTCCAGCACGCCTCCGATCTGGGCGGCAGCGGCGATATGAACATTCTTTCCGACCTGCGCACAGGACCCTACAAGAGCGTGGGAATCAATCATCGAACCTGCATCGACATAGGCGCCGATATTCACATAAGCGGGCGGCATCATGATTACCGAAGGAGCAAGATAAGCACCGCGGCGCACAGAACTGCCACCAGGCACAATACGAACCTTGTCCTCGATTGAAAATTTCCTTACCGGAATAGTATCCTTGTCAATGAAAGAGAACTCCCCTTCCGACATATCCGCAAGCTTGCCCAGACGGAATCCACTGAGAATCACTTCCTTAATCCAGGAATTGACTATCCATTCCCCGTCTTTTTTCTCTGCAACCCTGATTTTTCCGCTTTCCAAATCAGCGCAGACCTGCAGAAAACGCTCCATTTCATTTTCCATATTCTCTCTTTATAAATAAGGTAACTCTTACAGAAGTCCCAGACCCGACATGACTTCCTTCAACAATTTCTCCGTACTCCCGACCGCAGGCGTGAGCGGAAGACGCATCTCATCTTCACAGAGCCCCAAGAGTTTCAGGGCAGCCTTGGCCGGAATCGGATTGCTCTCCACAAACAGCGCGTTGTAAAGAGGCATCAGCTTGTCATTCAGGCTGATAGCCTTCTGCAGTTCACCAGCAAAAACAGCATCCACCAACTCCTTCATCATCTTAGGAGCCACATTTGAAGCCACACTGATGACACCGTCGATTCCACTCGCCATCAGAGGCAGAGTCTGGTCATCATTGCCGCTCAGAACCGTGAAACCGTCCGGAGCCTGCCTCTTGATATCCACAATCTGGGCCACATCCCCGGACGCCTCCTTGACAGCCACGACATTAGGCACATCATGAGCCAGCCTCAACGTCGTCTCCGCCTTCATATTGGTTCCGGTACGGCCAGGGACATTGTACAGGATCACATCCCGGTCAGTTTCATGAGCAACTGCCTTAAAATATTGATACAGACCTTCTTGCGTAGGCTTATTGTAGAACGGGACCACCACCAGGTACGCCTGCACGTCCAAAGAATCCAGCAGACGCATATTGCGGACAGTTCCTGTCAATGAATTGGAACCCACGCCGGCCACCAGAGGAACCCCCGGCGCCATCTCACGTGTAATCTGCACCAGACGCACCTTCTCGTCATCACTCAGACAAGGAGTCTCAGCAGTCGAACCGAGCGGCACTAAAAAATCCACACCGGCCTCAATCTGGCGGGCCACAGTAGCGCGATAAGCATTCTCATCGACTTTTCCATTCTTGAACGGAGTCACCAATGCCGTTCCCAAACCCTTGAATTTCATTGACATATAAATTATAAGGTCAAACTTCCACCGATAAACAGTTCACGGAACTCATAGACATTACGCTGCCTGCAGGCATCCTTTGTCAAATCATCAGCCATACCAGCCGCCAACACTGCCCCTTCCGCAAATCCCTGACGCGAAAAAGCCTCGTGCTCGAGAGTAATCCTGTCGCAGCCACCCTCGAAGCCGACAGTATGTATGCCGGCAAGTTCGCCGACCCTTACGGACGCGACATCCGTCTTCACGCCCATATTCAGGTCAATGTCACGAGCCAATGTCTTGGCAGTTCCGCTAGGCGCATCTATCTTATGGCAATGATGTTTCTCCACTATATACGGGGCATAGCCGCCAGACTTTGCAAGAAGCTTGGAAACCAAGTCCACAGCAGCAGAGAAGACATTGACACCGACCGAGAAATTGGAAGCCCAAATGAGAGGCGTACCGCATTTTTCGAAATAGGCAAACACCTCATCTGCAATATCATACCATCCCGTCGTACCTACCACCGCAGCCTTGAAATTCTCCGCGATGAATTTGTAATTTGTCCTGAACGCCTCCGGCACGGTAAAGTCGATGCAGACACTTTCTGATGCCACAGCCTTGTCAGCAGACGTTATATCTTCCGACACGCCCGAGCACTCTATATTCCTGCTCTTCAGCACGGACTCCACCATTTTTCCCATGCGGCCGTAGCCACTGATAAAAACCTTCATATCTTATCCTGATTTTTCTAGCCAAACAATTTTGAATGAAGACGTCCTGCCGCTTCTTCTGCGTATTTCCTGTCTATCACCACGCTCGTGCTCAGAAGTGACGGACTCTGCACAGACATATAGACCTGGCAGCCGTCAAGCGCCTCCATAACATCTTCATACACACCCGGTTGGGACACCACATTACGTCCCACGACCGAAATCTCGGCCTTATCCCTGTAAACCATCACACAGAAACGGTTCCGCAGAGAAGAGAGCAGTTCCTCAAATCCGGGCTGGCCTGATTCCAATGTAAGCCCCACCTTGGACTCTGAAGAAGACACCAGAACGGTCTTTACCGGATAGTCCGCAATGCAGCTGAAAACGCCGGCCAACATTGACGAAACCCCGACGATATTCCTGGAGGTAATCTCGAGAAAGTCAATGTCTTCCTTGACCGCAATGGTCTTAGGGCCACAGGCTGTCTGCTCGTAAGTCACCACAGAACCCGGCGAATCAGGCTTCAACGAATCCAGCACATAGACCGGAATATTCTTCTTTCTCGCCGGTTCGATAGTCAGCGGGTGCAGCACCCTCGCGCCCAGGAACGCCATTTCAGACGCTTCCTCATAGGAAATCTTTTCCACGCGGGCGGTAACATCCACCTTTCTCGGGTCTGCTGTACGGATACCGTCCACATCGGTCCATATCTCCACACGCTCAGCATCCAGAGCCATACCGAGGATCGCTGCCGTGTAATCGGAGCCCTCGAAGCCCAGAACCGAAGGGGCACCCTCCACCGAAGATGCTATAAAGCCCTGAGTGAGAACCACATCCACACCCTTCGCAGCTTCCGGGACAATGCGTCTGACACCTGCCTGAGTCGCTTCCAAATCCGGCACCGCAGACATATATTGACAGTCGGTAACGATCATTTTACGGGCATCCACCCAGCCGCATCTCAGTCCGTTCACGTTCATTGCCGCAGAAACTATCTTGGAAGAGAGAAGCTCGCCTGTCGAGACGATACGGGCATAACTTCTTGGAGAAAGTTCTCCGATACAGCAGACTCCGTGCACGAAATCGCTCAGCGAATCGCAGATGGCATTCAGGTCGCCAAGACATTGACCTAAAACTTTTTCATCTGCCGACAGCAGTTCAGTCGCGAGGGACAAATGCCTTTCACGCAGCGGCGCCAAGAGTTTTTCCGCTTTTTCAGCACATTGAGTCTCAGCGACTTCCGCTATATTGCAGAGCACTCTGGTAACCTGCGACAATGCCGACACGACCACGAGCGGCTTGTCCGCCATCCTTCCGCGGACTATTTCCGTAACGCGCAGAATCGCATCCCTGTCCTTCACCGACGTTCCGCCGAATTTCATTACTATCATACTACAATCCTCCTGAGAAGCTGTTTTTAAAATGACCTCTAATTTACAACAATTTCATCAGTAAACAGCCAAGCGTGCAGAGGAAGATTTCTGCGGAACGCCTTGAAACGCACATAACGCGCTGATACATTGACAACACAGGACAATGTCTCATAGCACATATCCGACGTGTCCGCCGGCAGCTGACTGTAGCTTACGCTCGCCAAAGTATAATTTTCTCCGTCATCGGAAACATAGACTTCCACACGCTCCGGGACTGCCACATGGTTGTTCCTCTGAGCCATAAATGTCGCTCCCACATAGTGCAGAGGCTGTTTTTCTTCCAAGTCAATGATGATGTCCATATCTCTGATGAAGCCCAGCCAGCGGTCATCTCCATAAGACCAGCCGCCACGCAGACCGTCATTGACGGAAACATCGCCGCTCGCCCTGTATTTCTCGGCATACGGAGTCAGAATCTGCACAGGTTTTCCTACAGCCAGATGCTGCAGCGGCTCGCGGGACTCCATCCTCGTACCGAATTCCTTGTCTATATCGAACGGATTATAGCCCATTCTCTTCAACTCGGCGCAGAAACGCGATGCCCTCTCCTTGAAATTCTCATAGTTCTTGTCCTCTTTCCTGCTCCAGCCAGTTTCAGCCACCGCCAACGCTCTCGGATAGAGCATATACTCCAGATGCTCCGCAGTAGGAATGTATTCCGTCCACGCATTACCCTGAACACCAAGCAGATGCGGGCTATCCACGTCCGCATCATAAGAATATGCCTTGGCAAGAGAAATATATCCGCCGATAGCTTCCGGCTGATAGATCGGCGCGTCCTGGGTGTAATCCAGATAGTACCAGGTATTCGGAGACATTATGACATCGTGGCCCTGTTCGATCGCTTTCTCGCCGTGCGAAGAACCACGCCAGGACATCACCACGGCATTGTCCGAAAGACCGCCTTCCATGATTTCATCCCAGCCTACCATCTTGCGGCCGTGGGACTCCACTATTTTCTCGACCTTCCGCGTAACCCAGCTCTGCAGCTGAGCCACATCAGCCAGACCGTTTTCCGCCATAATCTTCTGACAATGAGGGCATTTCTTCCAAGCAGTCCTCGAAGCCTCATCTCCACCTATATGTATATATTCGGAAGGAAACAATTCCACCAGCTCCGCCATGACATCCTCGATGAAGTCGAAAAGATACTCGCTGCCCGGGCACATGTCAGAATTCATCACCCTTTCCCCATTTTCATCCACACAGGCAAGCTCAGGATAGGCCTCCAGCACTTCCCTGCTATGTCCCGGAATCTCGAACTCCGGAACTATATCTATATGGCGCTCAGCAGCATAGGCCACCAATTCACGCACGTCATCCTTCGTATAATAGCCGCCGGAAGCCATCGGACTTCCCTCCTCGGAATAAAAGCATCCAAGTTCACGCCACTGTTTCCAAGTACCGCCGATACGCCATGCCGCCTTTTTCGTAAGCATCGGCCTGGAATCTATCTGGATTCTCCATCCTGCATCATCCATCAGATGAAGATGAAGCTTGTCCATCTTCAGCAGCGCCATCGCATCTATCTGTTTCTCAATAAATTGCCTGTCACGGAAGTTTCTCGACACATCTATCATCAGACCCCTGTACGGAAACCGCGGCCAGTCGTAAACCGCGCAGCACTGCAGTTCGTCGCCACTCGCCGTCATCTGCCTCAACGTCTGCAACGCATAAAAAGCGCCCTTCGGCGCGAGGGCTTTTATGTCAATGCCCTTCTTTCCTATTGTCAATGAATAGGCTGCATCCCGACAGTCCTCACGGATGGAGGCATCTGCATTGACCTTCTTCACGAAATTCCTGTCGCCCAATGTGATGACGATGTCTCCTTTTTCCGACAATGTCCATCCGAGTTCATCCTTCGCATAGTCCTTAAGAGCATCCACACCTTCACAGTCCGATTTGCAGACCACTTTCAGTGTCGGGCTCTGAGAAAGCGTATAAGTTCCTTCATTCTCGGTCACGGATACCGGAAGCGGCACCACCGCACGCGGGGAAATGGCCGCGACCAATGTTACAAACAATGTGGTAATAAGCTGTATCATAATTCGTTATATAAAATATTCTTCAATAGAGTCTCATACTGGGACTGAGCCTTTTCCAAGTCGCTCAGCAATACATATTCCCTCGGGGTATGGGCCACGAAAATGGAGCCGGGACCACAAAGCGAACGGTGAACAAACTTGTTCATCCTCGGCGTGTCGCTTCCGAATGCCACAGGCTTGGTCCCTATGCCGTCGAAAGTCGTGTAGCGCATCGGGGTATCTCCGCCAAACGCCTCTATGTCAATGTCTTCCGACCGCATCTGTTCCATTGTTTCCTGCACCATGACGTCTGACGCGAAGGTGGTACGGAAATACAGGCGGAAAGAAAGTTCCGGACTGAGGATATTCTGAGGATTGTCAGAAGATAGCTTGCCGATATTCCAAGTCGTCGGACCAAGCACCTCGTCTTCCGGAAAATCTATGCCGCGCAACTTCTCCACAAACTCCACGAATGTATCCACAGCACTATGTCCGAGTTCCGGATAGCCTGAATGACAGGCTTTTCCGTGAATCGTGACCAAATATGACTTGGTTCCTTTGGATGCGGAGACCATAAGATTGTCAGTCGGTTCTCCCACTATCAGATATTCGCTCCCTGGGCAGTCACGGTCGAACGCTTTAGCTCCAAATGAGCCGGTTTCCTCACCTGAGAGAAGAAGAAGTCCGAAATCAGTTTCTCCAGACGTGGATTCTGATGCCAGACTGCTGCAGGCGGACCACATTGAAAAGAACTGTCCCTTGGCGTCGCAGCTGCCGCGTCCGGTTATGAGCAGATCATCCTGTCCGGCAATTTTGCCGTCCGGAAGGGTTTCTTCTGCATTGATTTTCCTGAACTGGGGCGCGAAATACGGCGGCACGGTGTCCAGGTGCGAACAAAGCACGACCTTCGGAAGACGGGATGTCATCCCTGCATTGTCCCAGCGGAAGAGCAGGTTCAATGTCCCGTCCCCCACTTCGTAACGGGTACAGGTGCACTTCGGATCAATCTCCGGGAACCGCCGCTCCAGGAATTCGGCCAGCCGCCTTTCCTGTCCGCTTGTGGATTCTATGTCCAATATTTCCTTGAATAAGTCCAGATTCATATCCCTAAACGTATCGGACCCGCAAAACCGCTTGCGGGTCCATAGTTATGCAAAATTAGCAAATTCGCTCCAATTCCAAGTAACAATAAAGGAGAGCGGCCAAAAACTGATTTCGGCAACTCTCCAGTTTACATCATTTTCAGACGATCAGCTAATCCATATATCTGACCGGATTGCTGCGGCCTGCAAACACCCACAGCGCATCTGCGGCAGCGACTGGATTTTCACGTATTTTTTCGCCTTCAAATTCGAATTTTCCGGGAACTTCCTTTGATGCCGACCAGCTCTTAGGTCTGTATATTCCGACAACTCGTCCGTCAGCAACTGCTATCACGTAGTCCACGTCTTCTGCTCTTTTCTTGGACAGGCGCCAATATTTTCTCGCGCACTCGTAGGTAGAGCCTCTTCCGTCGGGAGCATGACGCTCCTGGTAATTTTTGGAAATATTAACAGCCAAGAGTTTCTTGCCGAACAGAAACGTACCCTGGAAAATAGGATGATTTGCTGGCATAGTTATTAAGATTTATTGTTTTAGCACCGCTCCTCAAGGCAGGCGGAAAGTGCCTGAACCATTCTCCGATGATTCTTCAGCAAGATATGAAGAAATATTGATAAATCGTTAAAAAATATGTTTAAATTTTTCAATGTGAACCAATATGAACTTGACACGGACTTGCAAATAACCGAACTTTGCATGAAGAATAGAACGAACAGCTGGCACGGCTGTCCTTAAAACTGATATGAACAGGACCCCGACAATACGGGGAAACGGGGAAAACATGACAGAGACAAAGATACCGGAACTGAACTACCTGCTCAAGAAAGTGGAGCAGCGCTACGGAAGAAGAATTTCTACCTCGACAGACTTCGAGGCATTGTCGGTGGTCATTGATCATAAAACCGGAGAACTTGTAAGCGCATCTACGCTGAAAAGGCTCTGGGGCTATGTCTCTATGCGACCGACTCCGAGGATATCAACATTGGACATTCTTTCAAGATATTTAGGCACGAGGGATTTCCAGACATTCTGCAAGAATCTGAAGAACTCGTCCTCTTACCAGTCCACTTTTTTCTCCAGTTACACTTTATATTCAGAAGATCTGAAAAAAGGCCAGACTGTCATCATCAAATGGAATCCGGACAGAGTGGTCACACTAGAATATCTCGGAAACGACGAATTCGTGGTAAAGAAGTCACTGAACTCACAACTTCTTGAGAATGACCGATTTGCCATCAACGCCATCATAAAGGACTATCCGCTGCTCATACCTAAGATCATAAGGGACGCGGACTACACTCCTTCCTATATTGCCGGCACAGTGGACGGCATCACCGAAATTACAGTAATCTGACGATACGGTCAGTGGCGTCATTGAACGTGCGCGCCTTGTAACGGTAGTCACTGCAGACGTAGATTATCATTGACACGACCACAGCAATGACTGCAAATGCCGCGAGGCTCAGCCACAACGTGGTCCGGCGCTCGAGGGCGCGGCGTACTTCTGCCATATCGGAGTAGCGATCGTCAGGATTGTCCTTCGTACATCTGGCTGCGACACGGGCATAGTTTCCCGGAAGTTCCTGCAGCACCTTCCCGAATGAATACACATCTGTCCTGCAGTCGATTTTTCCGCCGGAAAGAAGTTCCGGGGCCGCATACGCCTGTGTACCGGCATGGAATTTCAGAAGCGCATAATCGTCCGAGTCTGAGAGGCCGAAGTCTATCAGCTTGACATTCTGTCCGTTATGAGTTATAAGAATATTTTCCGGCTTGAGATCCTTGTGTATTACCTGCTTGCTGTGGATATATTCCAGAACGTCACAAAGCTGGGAGACGATTTTCCGGGAGAGTTTCTTGTCCGATATCGGGAGCATTGACCTGAGCGGCTCGCCGTCTATCCACTGCATCATTATGCAATGTCCGAGTTCCGGATAATGCTTGTAACCGTATGTCCTGCAGATATTGGGGTGTTCGAGTTTATAGCCGAGCGAAAACTCTTTCCGGAGCAGGTCCTCATAGACGGGAACGTTTCTGTACTGTGGCTTCAGAGCCTTGAGAATCAGAAACTTGCCTTCCTCGCGACAACGCCAGAGTTCTGAATATCCGACTTCAGACGAGTCCAACAGGCGCAAATCCTCGGGCGCGGAAGACACTGGCATAGTTTCTTTCGGTTCATCTGTAAAAAAGGCTGACGGACAATTCATATTGCTCATAAACGCTCACTAAAGGGATGTAAATATAATAAAAATTTCATTAGATTTGTACCGCAATGATGAAAATGACGAAACTTGCGGCGACGGTATTGTGCATCTGCATTTCCTGCACTGCGCGAAACTCCGGACCGGATGGAGAAAAAGGCGAAACTCCCTCCGTAAAACTTGAAACCGCATACGACAGCAGCACTTACTGTTTCAATGGGACGAGCATTGTCTCAAAGGACGGGAAGTGGGGGCTCTGTGACACTCTCGGAAACATCATCCTCCCCGCAAGATACGACAAGATGGAATTCGTCAGCGACGATATGGCAGTGGCCAACGAGGGAGAATTGTTCTATCTCATTGACACTAAGGGCAATATAATGGCGGAAGCGCTGCACAGTGGCGGGCTGACTTCGGAGGAGATTTCTCTCTGGGCCGAAAAGGTCAATGAAAGGATCCGGAAAGAGTGGGACGAAATACTCGACAAATATGAGAAACTGGAGACGTTGTGCTCCGACAGAAAGAGTTCCCGGAAGGCGGTAAAGTCTGCCTCCAAGGAGCTTGAGGAACTGCTTGACGCTGCGACAGGGTCGATGAACCGTGCCCAAAGAGCCAGGTTCGAAATGTTGCGTAACAATTTTAGTAAAAAATGAGTACCTTTGTAGTTTGCGGGTCTGCCGCAGGCCTTACAAGGCTTAGCCGTGAAAACGGACGATAGTATATATTGCATGTTACGTAGTTCTTTCAGATATATCTCACTTGCCGTCGGCATCTCGCTGATGTGCCTGAGTGTAATTTCCGCACCGGCACAGAATATCGGCAAAATCAGGAAGGACTACTCGTACATCTGTTCGGAAGCGACAGAAAAGACAGCGGAAAAGGCGGACAGCGCTGCTCTTTCAGGGCTGTCGGACAAGATAGCCGAAATCGCGGGTTTCTCCGGAATGCAGACCGGACACAAGAGGGAAATCATGCGGAGCTATCTCTCCGAAATCGAAAAATCCAGTGAAATAATCTACCGGGAAAAGACCACGGCATTCAGGTACATACGCAGGGATGCAGTCAGCAGTCTGTTCGACGGCAGGAAGGCCAAGGTCAATGAAATGCTCAGCATCGCAGACAAGGCAGCAGGAAGCAGACAGGTCGATGTGGCCCTGAGGTACTGGAACTGGGCGTCCACATTGCTGAAAAGCATTCCTCCTCTGGACGAAAAAACGATAACATTGACAGAAAAAAAGAAAGACAATCTCCTGGACGGGCTTCATGTAAAGTATTCTACACCTGACAGATACGCCGGAGATGTCATTGAACTGGATTTCAGCAGCGACGGACAGCCCGTACAGTCTGTGGATTACAGTTTCTTCGACGGCAAGAAGTGGAGCGGCATTCTTTCGGCCAAGGACGGAAAGGGATTTGCAAGGATTTCTTCTGCTTCTCCTGTTTCCGAATATCGTGTAAGATATGAGATACGGGCCGAGCACCTGCAGCATATCTATCGGGACATCAAGCAGTTGGATGCGATTTTCAAAGTGCCGGAGAAGCCTGTGCAGAACGCTGCTTGCGGGACTAAGACCGAGGCTCCGCAGAACACCGTGCAGAAAATCGACTTCTCGGATGTCAAGCGCAAAATCCTGGATGTGATAGCTAGCCAGGAGCACAAGGATGTGGACAGCCTCGTGCTCGAACTGAGCCCGGTGGCCGGTTCCGCAGAATATGAAGCCATCATTGAAAATATATGCAACGCCATAAATGACAGGGCTACTGACGGTATCGACTCGCTTTTCACGAGCGAGGGTCTGGACATTTTCCATAAACTGATTTCCTATGGCAATGCCCGCGTACTGAACCGCCCGGCACCTCTTTTCTACAGTCTCGGCGAGAACATTTATGCAAGGAACATCCCGATGGTGTTCTCCTTCCCGAGAAATGACAGGGAATTCGTGGAAAATGTCGTGTTCACGTTCGACAAGGACGGCAAAATCTCAGACGTGTCATTTGCATTGGCACGGAAAAGTGCGGAAGACATCGCTTCCCACACGAACTGGCCTGAGGAGGCGCGCATTATCCTGATGAATTTCCTGGAAAGCTACAAGACCGCATATGCCCTGAAACGGCTGGACTATATCAGTTCCATCTTCGATGAGGATGCGCTGATCATAACCGGAAGGGTGCTGAAGCCGGCCGGAAAGGTCAATGAATTCGGCGCAGGGAAATATGTGTCGTTCACCAGACAGAGCAAGAGCGAATATATCAAACGTCTTTCCAATGTGTTCCGCTCGCAGGAATTCATAAACATCCAGTTCACGGACTGCGATGTCACCAAATTAGGAAAGGCTCCAGGATTGTACGGAATCAAACTGCGTCAGGAATACTTCTCGTCATCATATTCGGATACCGGTTACCTGTTCATTCTCGTGGATCTCCACAATCCTGACACTCCGGTAATCCATGTCCGCACATGGCAGGAGGAGCCGGACAAGAATTTCGGCATTATCGGCCCTTATGATTTCTGATTATGGACAGATGGGCTGATTACATTTACAGGACATTGACCATCATTGTTCTGATTTTTTCCGGGGCTGTGACCTCCTCGGCCAAGAGCACTGATGATGATTTCAAGATCGAGTCTTTCAGGGCTCTGGAGACCGACCTGGATGCCAGGCTGTACGCCAAGACCGATGAAAACGGGAGGAAGGCGGCATTGATCAAGATCGTGACCAAAGAGAAGGGGTTCAGTTTCGATGTCGGCGTAATGGGGATCGTGGACTGTCAGCAGGAAATCGGCGAGATCTGGCTCTATGTGCCTGAGGGGATACGCAGAATAACCATCAAGCATCCATCTTTCGGCATTATCCGGGATTATGAGTTCAATGTCCCGATACGTTCCGCCTGCGTGTATGAGATTCTTCTGAACACGCCGGAGCGGGAAGTCAGTCCGAGCATCCGTTTCATAGAAAAACTTGTCGCCCGCCAGGATTCGTCATTGATAAACCTTGATTCCGCGACATTGGCAAGAATCAGGACTGAAAGTCTTGCCTCCATCAGGAAAAGGGTGAGTAAACACGTCTGCGAAAATCATATAATGTTAGTTGCGGGCCTTCTGCCCGATGTTTCGGAAGGTCTGATGTTCGGCCAGACATTCAGGAGAAAGGGTGCGTCAATGGGCGCCGGCTGGTTCCTGAAACTGCGTTCTGATTTCGGTTTCAATACCGGATATGACTACAAATGTTCGAGCGACGGCGCTGCAGGAGACGGGCAGTTCTGGGCCAAGGAGAACGGAAAGGCCTGGCATTCAAGGCAATGCTTCACTATCGGAGGAATGTGGCGATGCAACAAATGGCTGGATGTGTATTCTGGCACGGGATTGGGAGTAAAGACCCTGGTTTGGGAAGACGTTGACAGCCGAAGGGCATTGGTCACCGACTACTCTTGTCGCGGCCTGGAGATGGATCTTGGAGCGTTGTTCTCCTTCGGGAAATTCTCTTTCGGAGCAGGCGTCTCCACCACGCGGTTCAAATACGTGGATTTCGAGGCAAGCGTCGGCATCCGGTTTTAGGAAAATATGTATATTAGCAAGATATATTTTAATTTTTAAAGATGATGAGACTTAAAAGCATTCTATTTTCAGTTCTGATTGCAGCAGGTCTAAGCAGCTGTATGAAAAGCTCTTTCGAGCAGTCTTACACCGACATCTGCACCTTTGAATACAGAGACACTTCCCAATATTTCGTGAACGGGCTTTTCAACAAGTCCGATTTCGGAACCGGGAACAGCAACGCCCTCACATTATGCGGGAAACGCCATGAGGAATCCGGAGAGTTCAGAGGAGGAATGATGGTGGGCATCCGCAGGGACAGCACCTACCGTGAAGGTTATATTCCGAAGAATCTCTGGGTTGTGGCTGACAGCGTGGGCGGTGCGGCCCTGTCCAAAGGATACGGCATTTTCTATGACAGCCAGGTAGCTATGCCGGACCACGAGGTGGTATTCAATCTCCGTTCTATCGGCACCTGCTCGTTGAACGGGCTTTGCGTGGCAAACACGAACTACACTGTCAATGCCGCAAAATACGGATTTTCAGGATTCCCGAAGTTCCAGGAGGGAGACTATCTGAAGTTTACTGTCAATGCGATAAAGGGTGATGCCAAGACGGGGAGTGCCAGCATTGACCTCATCAAATATGACAAATCCGGACTGACCGTGCAGATCGGCTGGAAGGCGATGGAGATCAAGAACGCGCTGCCTTTCGACTACCTGGATTTCGAACTCCAGACCAATCGCGCGGACCTTCCGCTGTATTGCTGCATCGACAATATGGTTGCAAGTGTGTCAGTTAAACAATAATGGATATGGAATCTAATCAATATTACAAGAACGAAGCGCTCTCTGCATTGAGGGGAAACTGGGCCAACGCATTGGTTGCCACCATTATACTCATTGCATTGGCACTGTTCTTCAGTTCAAATGAAGCTATCAATTCCTATTATCAGCGCATTGTCATAAATCCGTTCATAGGCTATTCGCTTTCATTCGTTTCGCTGTTCGTGCTGCTGCCGCTGGCGGTGGGCTATTCAAACAGCATGAGGGTATTGCTCGAGACAGGCGACAACAGGCTGACCAACAACTCGTTCAGCCTCGGTTTCGGAAACTGGCTGCACGTTGTCTGGGGAATGATTCTGAGCACCATATACATCTTCTTGTGGACATTGCTGCTGATTATCCCGGGAATCATCAAGTCATATTCCTACGCGCTTACACCGTATATTCTCGTCGAGCATCCGGAAATGTCTGCCAATGAGGCGATCGAGGAGAGCATGAGGCTGATGGACGGCCACAAATTCGACCTGTTCTATCTTCAGCTTTCTTTCATCGGCTGGGCGATACTCAGCATCTTGTCTTTAGGTCTGGGTTTCTTCTGGCTCATTCCTTACCAGATGACCGCACAGGCAGCCTTCTACAGAGACATCAAGAATGGAGCAATGCCGCTGCAGGACAATGTTATAGAACCAGAAAGAGTATTGTAAGGGAATTTATCTGAGACCGTCAGGAACCCTCATTTTGAGGATGCGGTCGTTTTCATCTACGGACAGTATGAGCTCTTCGCTCAGAGGCATCATCAGCTGTCCGTTTTTCGTATCCACGTACAGGCAAGGATTACCAGGAATATCCTCATAGTCAGTAATTTCGCCCACTTCTGAGTCATCGGCATCCACGAGACGCCAGCCGATGAGGGCGGAGAAGTCGCCATCCTCTTCCGAGCAGACGTCTTCATAATTTTCGGCATCGGCAAACACAGCCTGGCCGGTGAGCTCTTCCGCATCGTCAAACGTGTTTATATCGACCAGTTTGACCAATGCCTTGTCAGTTCCCTTAGGAACGATGGAAGAGATAAAAAAAGGAACCGGAAGTCCATCACAATAGATGAACACCGGCTCCTGAATGTCGATATCTTCGGGCAGAATGTCACGGAAACCCATAATGAGTTCACCGTCAGTACCATTGGATTTGATAATCCTCGCTACCTGTATCAGTTCTGCTCCTTCAGACATAATGCTGGAATTAAGCCTCCTGAGCTGGAGTTTCCTCTGCAGGTGCCTCAGCTGCTTCTTCAGCAGCCTTTGCAGCAGCGGCCTCTTCAGCTGCCTTTCTTGCAGCCTCTTCAGCCTCAGCTTTCTTCTTTGCGAGAGCTTCTGCTCTTGCCTCATTTACTTTTTCTTCAGCTGCAGCAGCTGCTTTGGCCTTCTCAGCAGCCGCCTTGTCAAGACCAAGTTTCTTAGCCTCGATCTTAGCATCTCTCTGAGCTTTCCAATCAGCGAATTTCTTGTCTGCCTGCTCCTGTGTGAGAGCGCCCTTTGCTACACCGCCATTGAGGTGTTTCTTAAGGAGGACTCCTTCATAAGAGAGGATACGACGAGCAACAAGTGTAGGTTCTGCACCAACATTAAGCCAAGCCAATGCTTTCTCACCATCGAGAACGATAGTAGCAGGGTTTGTGTTAGGGTTGTAAGAGCCGATCTGCTCGATGTAACGACCATCGCGTGGTGCGCGTGCGTCTGCCACTACAATGTGAAAGAATGCGAAATTCTTTTTACCGTGGCGCTGAAGACGAATTTTAACAGCCATTGTAAAGTCTGTTTTAAAAATTAATAAATAAACCTATGTATCCAACTCGTGGATAACGGATGCAAAATTAGACAATTTCGGGGACATTGCGAAGTTTTTTGAAAAAAATTCAAATAAAACGCGAAAAAATTTTGGAGTTTACCAAACAATGCCTATATTTGCAGTCCCAAAGTGAAAGAGAAACCTGATTCTCACACGAAATGCGGATGTGGTGAAATGGTAGACACGCTACTTTGAGGGGGTAGTGGGCGTTGGCCTGTGTGAGTTCGACTCTCACCATCCGCACGAAACGGAGCGACTGAAATTCAGCCGCTCCGTTTTTTTTGTTTTCAAACGGCACCAGACGTCAGCGGCTGCTCCAGCGGGTAAGGAACGGGAGAAGACTGTGCTGGAAGCGGGAAAAATCCTTCTGCGACGGAGCAGACCAGAACGCTTCGGCATACGCTGCTATCCTCGGATAGACCTGACGGTTCATCTTTTCTGCAGTCGGTATCCACTCACCCCACATCTGACACCCTGCGCCGATCACCTTGCTCTTCAGTTCCTCCGGGAAGCCGTCAGGAACAGGAGTAAAGCTGTAGGCCTTCTCCAGAGAAATAGGTTTCCAGTTATATGTGGCCTGGACAGGATCGTATTCGGTGCTGTAGTCCAGATATGTATATTCATTGAACGAATTCACTATATCATTGCCGTGGCGGGCAGACTTGAGCATCAGCTCATGCTTCCCTGACCAGAACTGCACGACAGCATCAGTCGAAAGCCCCACCGTGGTTTCCGCCGCCTCGTTCTGGAAATGATGCAGCTGGTCACCGGTTATGTCATTCCAGCCCATCATCCGACGCCCCTTGCTCTCGATATATGAGGCTATCTTATTGGTAAACCACACCTGCAGGCCGGCCGGAGAGCCCAGATTGTTCTCAGCTATAAAATCCATTACCTGCTTGGAATTCTTCCACTCGTCATATCTCACCTCATCGCCGCCGATATGGATAACCTTGGACGGGAACAGGTCCATCACCTCATCCAGCACGTCCTCGAGAAAACCGAGGACACGCTCGTCAGCAGGATTGAAGACATTGTACTGCACACCGAACTTGCACGGGACACGAATCTGCTTGCCTGCAGCACTCAGCCACGGATAGGCAGCCACTGCCGCAGCACTATGCCCGGGCATTTCTATCTCCGGCACGACCGTGATATGACGCGCCGCAGCATATTCGATGATTTCCTTTATCTGAACCTGTGTGTAGAACCCCTCGTGAGGCTTGCCGTCATACGTATTGTATTCATACCAGCCCACTTGCGTAGAATCTCTCCGTGCTCCCACTTCCGTAAGCAGAGGATATTTCCTGATCTCGATTCTCCAGCCCTGGTCATCTGTCAGGTGCCAGTGGAACACATTCATTTTCAGGCGGGCCATATCATCCAGAAGCTGCTTGACAACTGCCATCCCCTTGAACGAACGTCCCTCATCAAGCATAAACGACCTCCAGCCGAGCTGCGGGGCATCCTCTATATTACATTCAGGTATGCTAACATCGTCCTCGTTTGCGGTCATGATCTGCGAAAGCGTCTGCAAAGCATAAAACGCCCCGGCAGCACCGCGGGAGCGGACCACCACACCGTCCTCAGAAACAGAGAGAGCATACGCCTCTTCATTCTGCAGACTGTCATCCTTCAGAATCCTGATGGCAGCTTTCTTCACACCTGTCTTTTTCAGGTCAATGCCCTTGTCCGCTGCCATCTGGTCAATGAAAAGCCCGACTTCGTTCTTGAACTGCGGAACAGCCCCGATGCTCAGCCTGCCTGGGGAAAGAATCAGATTTCCGCCGGTCACATCCACCTTCTGCGGATAAGGCAATATCGCAAGACCTTCATTTACAGCAGTTTCATCCAAAATATCGTAGGTAAAATCATACTGTCTCAGATAGACTTTGTAGTCTTTTATCATTCCTGGGCAGCCAGATTCAGCTCGCGGAAGATAACGGAATCCCGTGACAGGGATATTGCTTTCCATTTCTATCACCAACTGATGAGGGCACTTCTCCCCTGCCGCCGCACTCCAGAACGTACTTTCCTGAAGGTCAAACACTTTCTCTCCGGAATGGTTTCCGTCCTCGGAATCCTCACTGTCCACGAAACTGATTTTCCAGTTCTCACGTGACACAGGTTTTCTGTCAGGGCCTAAAATATCCAGTTCAGCAATCGCGGCCTTCTCTCCCTCATTCTGGAGAGACAGCATTTCCAGACAGAAATATCTTCCCTCTGCCGGCTTGTCGAACCGCACCTCCTGCCAGCCTCCTTCATGTGCGAAACTGCCTTCATGAACAGCTGTCTCGGATTTCAGGTCAATGACTTTTTTCGCTCCCGCTTTGCAGTCACCACTGCGCAGATCATCCAGGATAGGCGTCTCCAAACCCTTGATTACCGGCTCTTTACAACCCAAAAGATCGAGTACGTATATTTCATTCTTGCCTTCCTTGAGCCAGCATCCCGGAACGAACAATGTCTGCTGCGGACCTATCTGCCAGAAACGTCCGATTTCGTGTCCGTTCACCCAGACAAGTCCTTTCCCCCAAGAGCGCATATCCAGGAAAGTATCTCCTGTCTTGTCAACCTCGAACTCAGCCTTCCAGTAGGCAGGAGCAGGACATTGACCCTTAGCCTCTCTGAATTTGCGTGATGAAGTGATTTCGTAGTCAACCGGGAAATTATACACTTTCCAGTCATGCAGAGAGACTGTCTGTGAGCCGGAAATGATTTCCACCTTCTCAGTAATTCCCTTTCTGTCGTGGATGGACTTGTCGAAATTCACACGGCCCATTGCCTCAACGAGGATATCCAGACGGCTTCCCTTCGATACAGCAGGCAGTTCAGCGGTAAATTCGCCTTTCCTGCGGTCAAGACGGGCAATGAGTTTTCCGTCAATGTAAATCTGTCCCCAATCGTGCAGTTCGGTGATGGACAATGTCGCCCCGGAAGGAATTTCTTCATTGACCTTGGTCCTGTACAATATGGTTCCCCAGCCCTGGTCGAACTCCTCCATCGGTCTGATTTCCCGGGACTTCTTCGCGCGCGGAAGATTGTCGAAAAGTGGCGACACTTCACGGAACCGGAATTCAGGAATACATATAACAGGCAGAGGGTCAGGGATTTGAGGCATTGACGACGAGTCCGAATACTTGCTCAAAAGATTTCTGAGGAGCATATATTTCTCAGTCGCGCGTCCGGACTCGCTGATAGGAGCATCATAGTCGTAAGACGAGCACATCGCCGAGAACGGAGGGTTGTTGGCGCCGCCCCAGTGTCCGAATGTCGTACCGCCATGAGTCATGTAGAGGCTGAACGAAATCTTGTCCTCGAGCATGTCACGGATGCCGTCAACCATCACCCCTGCAGGTCTGGTTTCATGTTTTCTTCCCCAATGGTCGAACCAGCCGCTCCAGAACTCGCTGCACATCAGCGGAGTATCAGGTCTGAGCTGCTTCAGACGGGCAAACTGTTTCCTGATGTCAGCTCCTGTTCCGAAATTCATAGTCCACAGCAGGTCGTCCAGACCATTGTTCGTGAAATTCGTATTCCAGTCGCACTGGAAAAGAGGTACACCCGTGAAGCCGGATTCAAGCAAGGTGTTTTTTACCTGCGTAATATATTGTTTGTCAGTACCATACGCACCATACTCATTCTCGACCTGAACCATTATGATATTTCCGCCTTCCGAAATCTGGAGAGGGGCAAGTTCCTTACCTACCCTGTTCAGGAAAAGGCGCACATGGTCCACATAATACGGATCGAGAGTCCTGAGCTTGACGTCTTTCTTTTTCAGCAGCCACCACGGAAGGCCTCCCATCTCCCATTCCGCACATACGTAAGGGCCCGGACGGACAATGACATACATTCCGTGTTTCTGCACAAGACGGCAGAATTCCGCTATGTCAGCATTGCCCTCAAACGAGAACTCGCCTTCCTTCTGCTCGTGGTAATTCCAGAACACATACATACAGATAGTATTCATACCCAACGCTTTGCACATACGGATGCGGTGTTCCCAATACTCTCTCGGGATACGCGGATAGTGAAGTTCGGCAGCCTTCACGATGAACGGACGGCCATTGAGAATAAACTCGCCGTTGCCTATTGCGAACTCCGGTTCGAAAATCTTTTCTATTCTGTAAGTGCCTGAAGTCAGCGTGTAGAAATCCGCCTTTGGCTGCGGAACATCATTGATATAAACCAATGAGCGGCCCTCTCCAGGTACTGTGACATTGGCAGTAGTGCCTTCCGGAACGGTCACGTCCATCAGGACTCTGTCCGACTCCGAAATGACTGAGGAATGTATGTTGCCGAAGCTCGTAGGAACAGTTATGTCCGTGTGTTTCAACACATTGCAGTTCGGCTTGATATTGAATGTCTTCCAGCCCGGAGTCTGAGGCGTGATACCGCAGACATATTGGGCAATAGTTATCAGTTCGCCGCCGCTCCACGCATGATTGACAGTTCCGCCGCCAAAGCCTTTCTCTCCGATATCCCAGCCCTCGAACAATGTAGTGTAGAACGGATGATTCACCATCGGAGCATATCTTTCTTTCATTCTGCGGATGGCATAGTTGCCCTCACCCATCATGAAAAGTGCCTCGGTGACATATTTTTCCATGTACGGGCTGGCATGGAAGCAGTGTTTCAGCACATCCAGAATCTGAGGATATTTGTCTTCACTCGCAATTCCGGAAATCACCGCAAGAGCCTGCACCCTGTCATCGGTACAGTCCTTATAGTCAGGATGACGGTATTCCTTGCCGTTCCAGCATTTGTTGTACGCATCCTTCACACGTGCCATCGTGGCCGCATATTCCTCTGCATCAGCCTCATGACCGAGGAGCAGGGCCATCTGGCGCGCAGCTTTCAATGCCAGATAATGCCATCCGGCGAAAATAAGTCTTACATCCTTGTTGTCGCCCCAGTCGCCCCAAGTCCAGCCGCCGGACCTGAAGTTGGTCAGGCCTGTGCTGTCCAATGTCCAGATGCCCAAATACTTGCGGACTCCAGGATATACATCGGCGATAGTCTGCTTGTCACCGGTATTCATATAATAGTTCCAGAACCCGTACCATCCGATGCTCGCAAGCATCTGGCCTGGAAGTTCTTCGCTATAGTTGCCGGCAGGAATCGGCGAGAAAAGACTGCTGTCCGGGCGCTGCCAGGCAATCAGTTCGTGCATACCCTTCTTCATCAATGCACGGGTTGCCATATCTGTAGTGTAGAAGCACTCTCCCATAAGAAGAGTCTCATCTCCCCACCACTGGGCCCTTTCCCTTTCCGGACAGTCGAAGAAAGTGTCCCTCATATTGACATACAAGGTCCGGAGAGATTTCTGCCAATATCTGTTGATAAAGTCGTCGCTGCAGCTGAAACTGCCGGTGAGACAGGTGGCGTATCCTGTCTCGCGGTAGGATATTTTATTGACAGTCACGCCTTTAGGCGCAACAACATAGAGAATGTGGCCGTTCAGCCAGCCCTTCGACTCATAGGTCTGCTGTCCCGGAGCCGTTATATATTCGGCTCTCAGGTTTATGTCCCCGGCAGCATAAGTATTGTCAGTGTATATCGACACCAGATTTCCGCCCACCGGGTCGGTAATGTCGAGCACAGGAGTCATCTGAAGATTGTACGGGAAATATGCTGCGATGGTGTCAGCCTGCTCGCCTACCTTAATCTCCGTCTTGTCAATGCCCTTGACACCGAAGTCCTTCCACTGCGGTATAGGACGAAGAACAAGTTCATTGTACGGAGCTTCGCCTTTTTTTGCTACTTTCACCGCCTTGCGGAATCCCATAGTTTCGGGCGAATCGACTGTCTGCCAGCCTTTTATATCAGATCTTGCGTCAAATCTGATATTGGATTCCGGCAGTCTGAAATTCGGATGCGGAGCTTCTGTATTGCCATAGGCAGGATGTATTCTGCACCACCAGGTGCCGTCGCTTACTACCCGTTTCCCGGATGCCGACATCTCAAACAGAAGTCCGGCCTTGCCTGAACTCTTGTGCGAGAAGCCCTCCTTTCCGAAATACCATACGAGAATCGCTATTTCATTTTTTCCCTGTTTCAGATACCCGCTCAGGTCCACCTCATCATAGTAGGTGTTGTGCGGGTCAGGACCTCTTTTCAGACCGCCCTCTCTTATGACAATGTCACCGTTTATCCACAGCCAGTACTTGCTGTCCACAGCGATGCTGGCCACTGCCTGAGACGGAGCCTTGCCCAGATTCACATCCTTACGGAAAGCCATCCAGACATTGGGGCTGGAGATTTCAGCGGGCGCAATCCATTGGCCCTGAATATCTTTGGCCTGAGAAAATATACTTAGAAAGACAAAGAGAAAAACTGTAAATACCGATCTTTTCATACTTCTTATTTAGGGAGGTTGAAGGCAATGCTCATTTCACGCATCTGGGCATCAGTCATTCCGTCCGGAACGAAGCCCATGTTCTTGGCGGCGATGTAAATCTGGGCGGATTTGTTCAGCACATCCACCTGGTCGAAGGCCGCCATAATATCTTTATCGACTGCAAATACGCCATGTTTTTCCCACATGACCACATCGTAGTCTGAAAGCGCATCGATAGTAGCCTGTGCGAGAGCCACGGAGCCGGGGAGCTGATAAGGGGTGATGCCCAAGCCCTTAGGACAGAATGCCTTGGTTTCAGGAATCATGCTCCAGAGCAGTCTGGTGGCCACATCCTTCTTCAGGAATTCCGGGTTATGGCTCATTGCCACGAGCTCTATAGGATGGGTGTGGAGCGAGGCCTTGAAGTCAGAACCTTTGGAAATCAAGTCATTGTGCACGCTCAGGTGGGACGGCAGCTCGGATGTCGGGAGCACCGGATTGTCAGCTACGATTTCATAGCCGCGGCAGTCTTCAGTGATTCTTATGACGGAACCGTTTTCCATCGGGAATCTGGCGAGGTCACGCATACGCTTGTTGGTTCCCTTGCAGAAGAACCAGCAGCCTTTCAGGTGCGGCAACTCCGCCCCGATAGGTTTCACTTCGCTGATCGCGGGCATTGACCTCATCTCGTCATCGACGAACTCAGTAATGTTTACGGTGATGTTTCCGCCGTTTCTTTCGGCCCAGCCTTTCTGCCACAGGTATCCGGCTGTTTCAGCCACTTTCCATATTTCAGCCGCGAGTGACGGGCGGTCATCAAGAACAGATTTCATATCCGATTTTTTTATTTCAACAATTCAGGCAGGAACGTCGATAAAATGAGTACGGCGATTCCGGCCACAAGCACAACAACAGTCTTCCTCGAGCAGCCTTTCCATTCTTTGAGAATGATACCCCAGACGTTCGAGAAAATGACATTGAGCGCCATCAATATACAAAATGCAAATGTAGTCAGAGCCGGTGACTCTTTCAAGAATCCTTTTCCGAGACTGAGTCCGAAGAACTGGCTGTACCACAGGATTCCGGCCAATGCGCAGAACAGCACGTTGCCGGCGAGGACTTTGACATTGACATAATCCTTCCAGGAATTGTTCCTGAAATTCTGGAAGAGGCAATACGCGCAATTCGTCAGGAAGCCTCCGAAGGTCACCAGCATTGTCGCAGGCAGGGTCTTGTAGATTTCCGCTGTCCCGTCGAAGCAGAGGCTGCTGCCGAATTCCAGACCGACATTGAAACAGCCGCTCATCAGACCCGCAAGCAGCGCTATCGCTATGCCTTTCGGGAAGTTGAAGTCCTTGACCGCAGCTTTCTTTTCTTCTTCAGAGAGCGATGAGGACTTCATGTGTCCGGCAATGCCGATGATGGCGATTCCGGCCAATGTGGCGATCACGCCTGCGATGACGGAGCCGGTAAGCCTGGTGAGATGACCTGCTTCCGGATAGAAGATGTGCAGCATCACCGGGCCCAGGATAGTTCCCATTCCGGCACAGGTGCCAAGTGACACTGACTGGCCGAGGGCTACGCCGAGGTAACGCATGGACAGTCCGAATGTAAGGCCTCCGATTCCCCACAGCATTCCGAACAGCACCGTCATCCCGACATTGAACATGTTGCCCTGAGCGAAAAGTTCAGAGATGGAATGGCCTGCCGGAACTGCGAGCAATGCTCCTGCAATAGGGAACACAAGCCATGCAAACAAGCCCTGGACAAGCCAGAATGACTCCCAGCTCCAGGACTTTACTTTATTGATGGGGACATAAGAGCTGGACTGGCAGAACGCGCCTACAGCTATTATGAGCAAACCGATTACTATCTCCATTGACTATCTTTTTGAGGTCACTTCCGCTTCGTATTTTTCGATTTCAGCGATGAAAGATTCTCCGACAGGGACATTGTTCTTCAGGCAGAACATATCCCAAACTGCATTCCAAGGCAGTGATTTGGCTTCTTCGAGAAGTGCCAGGCGCTCGAAATACTTGCCTTCCGCTTCGTATTTGCGGAGAGTGTCGAGCGGTTCGAGCAATGCTCTGGTCATACATTTCTGAGCGGCGCGGCTACCTACGACATAAGCTCCGATACGGTTGATGGAACCATCGAAGTAGTCGAGTCCGTAATGTACACGGTCGAGTGCGCAGGCCCTCACGATTTCGCTGAAGAGGTCCATCGTGCTGTCGTCCATTATGGTGACGTGGTCTGAGTCCCAACGTATCGGGCGGCTCACGTGCAGCATGAGTTCAGGAACGAAAAGCAGCATCGCCGAAACCTTGTCGGCCACGCTTTCCGTAGGATGGAAATGTCCGGTGTCGAGGGTGATGATCTTGTTGTTCTTTACCGCGTAGGATGTGTAGAAGTCGTTTGAGCCCACAGTGTAGCTTTCAAGTCCGATTCCGAACACTTTGGACTCGATGCAGTCCTTCATGTGCTCATACTTGGTCTCGAAAATCTTGTCCAGCGAATCTTTCAGGAGTTCGCGGTAGAGGTATCTGTTCAAAGTGGTGTCCTTGCTTCCGTCGTGTATCCAGATATTCATGATACAAGGGTCGCCCTGGGCCTTTCCCATTTCCTCTGCGATTTGTCTGCAGCGCCTGGTATGTTCGATCCAGAACTCTCTTATCGAATCGTCAGGATTTGCAAGGGACAATGTGCCGCTTTTCGGATGCGAGAAGGATGTGGAGTTGAAGTCGAGCTTCATATTGTTCTCCTTTCCCCAGTCCATCCAGCTGCGGAAATGTTCAGGTGTCACCTCGTCCCTGTCCACAGCCTGACCCTTGAAGTCACCGTAGATTTCGTGGAGATTAAGCCTGTGGGTTCCCGGAATCAGGGACTTTGCCTTTATGATATCCTGTCTGAGTTCATCGATATTTCTCGCTTTCCCAGGATAGTTTCCTGTCACTTGGATTCCGCCGGAGAGGCTCGTGGCCAGTTTTTCAAATCCTGTAACGTCATCTGCCTGCCAGCAATGCAGGGAAAGATGAAAATTCTGCATTGCCTCCAAGACTTTGTCTGTGTCAATGCCGATATTTGCATAACGCTCTTTTGCGATTTCGTACGCCTGGTTAATCAGTTTTTCTTTCATATCTTTATAGTGATTTTGTTTTTACAATGAATTTCTTGTATGCTTCCTCCCACGTCTGGCAGTCCTGAGGCTCATATCTGACCTGCGGAATGCTCCGACTCACCAATTTTCTCATATCGGCGACGCTGTCCGCCATCCCGTCGGAGATGGCCTGAATCATGACATTGCCGATGGCTGTAGCCTCAGACGGGCCTGCAATCACAGGAATTCCGGTGGCATTTGCAGTAAACTGGTTAAGCATGGCATTGCAGCTTCCGCCGCCAATCACATGGAGCACCTCTATCGGATGAGGGGAAAGGCGCCTGAGATGGTTCAGCACGTCCTTGTACCTCAACGCCAGGCTGCCGAATATGCATCTGACAATCTCTCCCCTGCTTTCAGGGCTTTCCCCTCCATGCTCACGACAGTAGCGGCATATCGCCTCCTCCATATTGTCCGGATTGGCGAAGGAATCGTCATCGGGATTTATCAGGAAACGGAACGCCTCGCATTGCTCCGCCTCTGAAATGAGCTGCTGATATGGGACATTGCCCCAGATTTTCCGGCAGGACTCGAGCAGCCACATTCCGCATATGTTCTTCAGCAGACGGATGGTGCCGTCCACACCGCCTTCGTTGGTATAGTTAAGAGCCTCAGTATCAGCATTTATGACAGGCGATTCAGTTTCGACTCCCATAAGGGACCAGGTTCCGCTGCTCAGGTATGCGAAGTTTCCGGTCAATGCCGGTGTAGCGGCTACTGCCGACGCTGTGTCGTGTCCTGCCACTGCCACCACCGGAACAGGACCGAGTCCTGTAAGCCGCTGGACTTCCGCTGTCAATGTCCCGATTTTCTGTCCCGGAAAAACGAATGTTCCGAACTTCGTTTCATCCAGGCCCAGCGTGCCGAGGATATCTCTGTCCAAGCATCGTTCACCCGCATTGACAATCTGCGCAGTGGAGGCGATGGTATATTCCGTAACAGCCTTGCTTGTAAGCATATAGCCGAGCGCATCCGGCATGAAAAGTATCTTGTCCGCAGCCTTCCATGCGCTGTCTTCCGCCCGGGACAATGTATCGAACTGGAACAGGGAATTGAAATTCATCACCTGGATCCCGGTCTTTTTATACACGTCTTCGCGCGACACTCTCGAAAAATATTTTTCCGGGGCGTCTGCGGTATGCTGATCCCTATATGAATACGGATATCCGAGGAAATGTCCGTCTTTCCCCACAAGCACGAAATCCACGCCCCAAGTATCGATTCCGATGGAAGCGAGTTCCACGTCCTTTCTTGCGGCAACCTTCTTCAAGCCGTCCAATATATTGCGGTACAATTCGAGAATGTCCCAGTAACAGTGGCCTCCTGTCTCAATGATATGGTTGGGAAACCTGTTGATTTCCTCCATTTCGATTTTGCCGGAGTCAATGCGGGCTATCATTGTCCTTCCACTGCTCGCTCCGAGGTCAACTGCAAAATAATACTTGTTCATTTCCAGATTATTAGTTTCAATCTACAAAATTATCGTTTAGTCGTGAATTTGTCCTTGCTCATATTGGCACATCGGCTTCGCATATTGGCATTTCCGACACACTCTTGATTTTTTCGGAAAAAGGGTATTTTTTACGAATAAAAGGGCGTATCTTTGTCAATGAGGATTACACTAAAACCGCATTCGCACTAAATCTATGGCTGTATTAACAATATCGAATTCAAATATCTCAACATCACTGAAGACGACGCTGATTTCGGATTGTGGGTAAGCACAGTCGGCTTCCAGTCTATCGATCCGGGCATGACCTATCCTATAAAAAGCCACCCTACAGGTTATTATTTCAATCCTGAAAAGGGCCGCACGCTGAACGAATTCCAGTTCATCTTCATAAGCAAGGGCGAAGGTGTCTTTTCGGCACAGCACTATGACAACATGAAGGTGACCAAGGGGAATCTGCTGATGATTTTTCCGGGTCAATGGCATTCGTATCATCCTGCGGTGGAAAAGGGATGGGACGAGTTCTATATCGGCTTCGGAGGCCCCACAATCGCGGAGCTGATCGCGAAAACTCCATTGGTCCAGGAGAACCAGATTCTGGACATCGGGCTGAATGAAGAGCTGGAATCACTTTTCATCCGTGCGATAGAAGAGGCACAGAAATACAAGATGGCTACCCAGCAGTATCTTGTCGGCATCGCCATGCACATCATCGGGCTGGTGCTTTCCGCGAATTTCAACAAAGGCACGGTGGACGAACTGGAAGAGAAAATCCAGAGCGCCATCAGCATCATGAGCCGCAATGTCAGCAATGCCATCGACATTCTCCAGATCGCCTCGAACCTGAACATGAGCTATTCCTATTTCAGAAAAGAGTTCAAGAAAAGGACGGGGACCTCTCCGAACCAGTATTTCCAGGACCTGAAGATGAAGAGCGCGAAGCAGCTTCTGTTTTCCACCAATCTGTCAGTCAAGGAAATATGCTTCCAGTTAGGCTACAGTTCCCCTGAATACTTCACGAATCAGTTCAAGAAAATCGTAGGCAAGACGCCTGTAGAGTACCGGGAGTTCACCCAGTACAAGGAAGAGCCGGAACAGTAAAAAAGGAGGGGTTCAGGTCAATGCCGAGCCCCTCCTTCGTTTTATGGAGTTTCTTCTGCTTTATCGGGTTTCTTCTGTTCCGCCCACGTAGATATCCCTGTCTTTCCAGATCTTGTACAGAGGATACATCCTTCTGGTGAAATCCTGATAATTCTTTTCAGATTCCTTCATCCAGCCCATATCGGCATATACTGCAATCAGCGGGAACATGTGGTCGAAGGTCTCGTCCACAGTCCTGTCGAATTCTGACCAGCACTCTACACCGATACCCAGAAGCTGCTTTCTCCTGGACAAGTCAATGCTTTCCGGCACGATCTTGATCCTGTATGCAACCGGCAGAGTAGTATTGAAATATAGTCCGTCAGTATGCGAGTAGAGCACATTTAAGCCGTTGTTTATGAGAAAATTAAGATTTGTCATATCGCCTGTCCAGTACTGGAACACACTCTCTTTTCCTACCTTGATCGGAATGCTGCTTGCAGCACCAGGCTTGCCTGCAGCCTCGCTCCATGCCATAAGAGCCTTGCCCTTTTCTTCGAGATACTTGGAAATTTCATTGTAGAAATGCCTCTCAAGCTCCCAGTCTTCCTTGATGCCGAGCTGGTTCTTCATTGCCCTTATACCCGCACTGTTTGTCCAGTGGTTTCCCTGGATTTCATCACCACCGCAGTGGATATATTTTCCCGGGAACAAGTCCGCCACCTCATCGAGGACATCGTGGATGAACTGCATTGTCTCGGGCTTGGAGATATCCATAATCTCATCTGTAGGTCCCAATCTGCATTCCACCCCGATCTGCTTGCCGGTAGTTCCGAGATAGCTGTAGCTGGCGATTGCTGCAGAAGCATGTGTCAGGATCTCGATTTCAGGAATGATGGTGATATGGAGTTTCTCTGCGAACTCAATGATTTCCTTCACATCGGCCTGAGTATAATCGCCTTCGTGAGGTTCGTTATAGAATTCGTTGCTTATCCAATAATAGTGCTTTCCTGTTCTCGGACGTTTTGAACCTATCTCGATGAGTTTAGGATACTTCTTGATCTCCAGACGCCAACCCTGGTCTTCGGTAAGATGCCAGTGGAAGTAGTTGTACTTGAGACGGGCCATCTCATAAAGCAGTTTCTTCACGGCATCCTTGCCCTTGAAATATCTGCCCTCGTCCAGCATCAGCGAGCGCCAAGGGCTTGTCGGATAATCCGATATGGTAGCCTCCCTGATGGAGAACTTGCCGTTCTCGGCCTTGATGGCCTGACGCAATGTCTGGATTCCATAGAAGATGCCAATGGTTTCAGGAGCTGTGATCTTGATCTGCTTTGCAGCGATTTCTATCTTGTATCCGCCCTTTCCCTTCACATCCATTGAGGTATTCAGGGCAAGCAGAATATCGGCTCCGTCAGCACTTGATTTTACGGATGGAGACATCTTGTGGTCAGAGGTCAGGGCTTCCTTAAGCTGATCAGCCTCAACAGAAAGACTGCCTTCATATCCGATGGTCAAGTCGGATTTGAGTTCAATCTGGTTGTCCCTGTAGGAAATGAATTGTGGTTTCGGTACAATCCGGAATTCTTCAGAAGCCGCTGGCTTCTGAGGAATTCCCGGTGTCCCGTTTTCTGCTTTTGAACAGCCTGCGAAAGCTGCTGCAATAACACATAAAAGCAATGATGCGGATAATCTGTTCATATAAAATCTATGCATGTTTAAATCACTCGATTACCAACCCGGATTCTGTTTGATGGCACCGTTGGTCATGTTGATCTGTTTGGTAGGAATCGGAGCGAGATAGTCTCTTGTCGGACGGAATCTTCTGTCCTGTTCTGCAATCACGAAGCCGTTTTCATCCAGGACCGGATCCAATGTCTCATTGGCATCTGCATAGTTGGAGAATTTCACGCCCTTCAGAGGCATCGGCATTTCCACTTCTGCAGTCTTCCATCTGCGGAGGTCATCATATCTGCTGGACTCGAAGCAAAGTTCGATAGTGCGCTCACGTCTGATTTCCTCTCTCATATCCAAGCCGTTGGAAGTCACGAAGCTGTTTGTCAGTCTCGGCATTCCCACACGTGCGCGGATCTTGTTGATAGTCATGTCCAAGTCCTCGTCACTGATGCTTCCTGACAGTTCATAAGTAGCTTCAGCATAGATCAGCAGCACCTCTGCATATCTGATGAGACGGGCATTGAAATAAGCCAGACCGTGGAAAATGTACGGAACGTCGCTGATATACTTCCAGACTCTGTATCCTGTCTTGGTAGAACTTGTTCCGGAGAAAGAAACCGGACAGGTCTCATATTTGCCGTTTGTGGAAGCATAGATATACTGTCTTCCCGGAACCTGAAGCACACAGGTCATACGAGGGTCTCTGTCCTCATATTCAGACTCTATGGAGCCATAGCCGTGGAAACATGAGTTGATGTTGGTAATAGGAAGGCCGTTCTTGTCGAGGAACATGTCCGCGAATTTCTTGGTCGCACCACCGAGATATCCGGCGCTGGCATTATCTGAAATAGGGTGTGTCGTACCGCTTCCTACGCCTTTGCCGTACTGCCTGTCGAGGATGCTCTCGCAAGAATTGTCACCTGCTTCGAGGAAGAGCTGACGATAGTTCTCCTTTCCGTATTTTTCACCCTTCCAGAGATCATAATCCTTGCTGTCAATGATTTCCTTGGCCTCCTGTTTTGCGATTCCGAGCAGTTCCAGCGCATCAGGACGATGTTTGTGGTTCTGTGCCCAGGTACCGACGAAAAGCGCAACTCTGGCCCTGAAAGCCTTTGCGGCCCCCAAAGTAATGCGGCCGGTCTCCTCCGGCTTGAGTTCCTTCTTGGTCGGAAGGTATTCGCAAGCCTCTTTCAGGTCCTCGAGAATAGCATCCTCCACTTCTTTGCGCGGTGTTCTTTCACCGAAGAGTTCAGGAGAGTTCACGTCGAGAACTGTCTTCACGAGCGGAACGTCGCCGAATCTCTTGAGCAGACGAAAATACTCGTAAGCACGGAAGAAAAGAGCTTCACCCTTATATCTCAGGATGGCAGGGTCGTCAGTTTTCATCGCGTCCACATGCTGGAGAAGGATATTGATCTGACGGAGATGCGAATATGCATTGTCCCAGATTCCGTCCGACTCAGTCGGCAGCCAACGTCCGTTACTTACATTGTTGAAGCCGAAATATGAGGTGGCAAGGTCAGCCTTGAGATCATAGTCAGCGAAATTGTCGCTTCCGTGGAAAGAGTCCAGATTCCAATAGAACTCATTGGCTGCCAGGCAATAGTCCTGAGCCGTTTTCCAGAAATCTTTTTCCGAATACTTGTCCGGAGGAGTCAAATCCATTCCCTGACAAGACGCAAGCGCTATGCCGCATGCTGCAATATATATGATTTTTGAGAGTTTCATAAAGGTGCGAATTTAGAAATTTAGATTTAATCCGAATGAGAAATAACGCATGAATGGATAACAAGCGTAGCTTCCGTTCATTTCCGGATCGTAATTAAATGGCATGTTGTGGATTTCAAACAGGTCATTGCCACTGAAATACACTCTGAGGCGGGAAACGTGGATCTTGTCCATCCATCTCTGTGGCAGAGTATAGCCGACCTGCAAGTTCTTAAGACGCACATAAGCGGCACTTACTATCAGGTTGTCAGAAGTCCTGTAGTTCCAGGTGTTCCTGTCGTCGTCATGTGTAAGGATAGGATACTTGGCATTCGGACGGTCCACTGACCATGTGTTGTGGTAGAAATCCTTCATAGGATAGTGCCAGTCTGGCAGGAACGGTACGAGAGGTTCTCCGTCGAGCACGAGCGAGCGTTGTCCGGTTCCCTGGAAGAAGAGGCTCAGGTCAATGCCTTTCCACTCGAAGTTGAAGCTGATACCGAAGTTGTAGTGAGGGTTGCTGTCGCCCAATGCCTTGAGGTCACCTTGGAAACCGCGGCTCATGTCACCGGTAGCCGTGATGGCGCCGTCACCGTCGAGGTCAGCATACATCATGTCACCGATACGGAGATTGTCAGGTACACCTTTAAGGGTCTTGTACTGGTTCAATGTAGCCTCATCCTTGATGATGCCCAAAGTCTTGTATCCGAAGTAAGTGTTTGTGGAATAGCCCTGGATATAGCCGATGTGACCTGATCTCAGACCGTTGAATCCACCAAGGTCGGTAACCTTGTTTCTTGAGTCAGAAAGGTTTGCGCTGATGCTGTAATGGAAATCATTACGTGAATCTCTCCAGGAGAGTGCCAATTCCCATCCGTTCACCATGAGTTCACCGTTGTTGGTAGCAGGAGCCACACCGCCAAGAGTGCTTGGGTAATCTACCTGGATGAGCATATTCTTGTTTCTCTTGTGGAAATAGTCCGCATTGAAATTCAATCTGTTGTCAAGGACTGCGATGTCGAGACCTACGTTGGTCACCTCGAGTTTCTCCCACGTTCTGGCAAGTGACACCATGTTGGAAGTAGCCTTCTGTGTCACCTCAGTCTTGTTGAAAGGATAAGGATAGCTGTAGTCAATGTTGATTACGGGGATATAGTCATATTTTCCGATATTGCCCTGGGCGTTACCCATCTGTCCCCATGAAGCGCGGATCTTGAACTGGTCGAAGATGTCGAGGTCTTTCATGAAATGCTCCTCTGAGAGTCTCCATGCAGCAGAATAACCGGTGAAGAGTCCCCATCTGTGGCCTTTGGCAAAACGTGAAGTTCCGTCATATCTCGCATTGACCTCGAGAATATACCTGCTGTCATAGACATAGCTGAGACGGCCGTATGCAGAGCGCATTGTTTCTGCAGATGTTGACTGCTTGGCCTCCTGGTTCTTGGTTCCGCCGAGAGCGAGGTTGAAGTTGTCGCCCGAGAAATTGTAGCGGAGAGCGCTGAACATGTCATTGGAGAATTCCTCATGCTGTCCGCCGACCATCACCTTGAAGTCATGTTTGTTCGCGAATACATTCTGATACTCTGCAAAGACATTGTAGTTCTTGTACCAGCCTTTGGAGAAAGCCTTCTGGCCCCAGTTCTTGTCGGTATTGTATTTGTTGATGCTGTCATCCCAGTTGTACTCGGCATATCTCTGCCTGTACACGAAGTCATCGTTCACCTGTTTTCTGAGGATGGTCTGGCCTGTGATCTTCAAGCCTTTTACGATTTCCCAGTCGAGGGAGAAGTTCATCGTAGTGGTGGCATTGTTGTAAATAGTGTTGCCACCTTCTTCGAGTTCCTGTGCCGGGTTACCGTAGCCCTGCCAAGACAGGAATTTTCCTGACGGAGTGCGGAGCGGTGCCCACGGGCACTGACGCATAGCCCAAGCGAGAGCCGAGCCTGAAGCCGTAGAATAATCTCTGTTGTTCTCAGAGTATGAAAGGTTCGAATGGAATGCCAGGTTCTTGAAAATCTGGATGTCATTCTTCACACGGAGAGCATATCTCTTGCTGTCATCATGACCGTAGCGCAACGGGGAATCCTCTGTCTGGTAGAAACCGGAAACATAGTATTTGAACTTCTTCGTTCCGCCATATACGTTCAATGAATAGTTCTGCAGGCTGGAACCGCTTCTGAGGAGAGATTTCACCCAGTCGTGATTCTGATAATGTCTGGTATATCCCAGGTAGCCTTCCGAACCGCTCTTCACGATATCGCTGTTCTGTCTGATAAGGTCGAGTTCAGCCTCTGAATATACAGGGGTGTCTGAACCGTCAGCACATGCCTCCCTGTCCATCTCGGCAAATTCGAGCAGACTCACCTTCTGCATGACATTGGTAGGAGTCTTCATGGCATAGTATGCATTGAAGTCAATCTTCACCCTACCTTCGCCGGCAGACTTGGTGGTAACGAGGATAACACCGTTCGAAGCCCTGTTACCGTAGATTGACGCCTGCGCATCCTTCAGCACAGAGACACTCTCTATATCATTAGGGTTCAACGAGTTGATATTTCCCTCAGCACCGTCGATCAATACCAGCGGGGAACCGCCATTCACTGACGAGATGTCTCTGACCACGATCTTCGCCTCGTCACCAGGACGGCTTCCGTTTCCGGAACTTCTGTTCACCACGACGCCAGGAAGCACACCCTGGAGAGCATTGGTCGGAGTGGCCGACGGTTTGCTCTGGAAAGTTTTCTTGTCAGCGGTGGAGACGGCGCCGGCGAGATTCGCCCTCTTGGCAGTACCGTATCCGATGACCACCACGTCGTCGAGAATGTTGCTGTCGATTTCGAGGACGATATCGACTATCGCTCTCTTGCCGACCTTCTCTGCCAATGTCTTGAAGCCCAGGCAAGAAGCCTCGATCACATCGGCATCAGTTACGTCAATGCTGTATTTTCCGTCAATGTCGGTAATAGTCCCGACTCCGGTCTTGTTCTGGATTATTATGCTGGCGCCAATGACAGGTTCGCCGTTATTGTCAGTCACCGTTCCGGAAATCTTCCTGCTCTGCGCGAAGGCAGTCATCTGCACCAATAGCAGACAGGTGATTCCTAATATTTTCGTTATGATGTTATTGTTCATTTTGCTGTTGAGTTTGTTGCCGATTATTATTTTTTCATTGCATAAGCTCTCATAAGGAAGTTGTCAAAAATAATCTGACAATTGCCCAGCGAGGTCTCCGCCAAAGTAGTATCGAAGAACCATCCGTTATATTCAGGGAATTTTCCCTTGTCTTCTTTTTCAAGCCATACTTCCGGATGATAGTTGTCGCTTCCGGCCGCTACGATCCACTGTCCGCCACCTTTTCCGAATCCGACATCGCAGCCGCCATTCTTGAGGTCATAATCAATCGTCCACCTTGCCGGACAATTCTTGGCATCAATCTGGGTCATCGCAGGATAATCTGCCCAACCATAGACGAAGTACATTTCACCGTACTTGGACTCAGGAGTTGCCAATTTCTCCACAGAGTAAGTACCTTCCAGGAGATTGACACTGATTTCATAATAGCCTGCATCAGCGAGAACGAGCGGCTTAGGGTTATCTGACTTGACGAAATATTTCTTGTCATTGCTGATACCGTACTTCACCTGCTCATCGGTCTTCACAGAACTTACGAAGAACACCTCTGTATTTGCCTTTTCAGCATAGAAACGGCCTGTGAACTTGTCGCTGTCCTTGATCTTTCTTTCAGCGAGAATCGGCTGGCCGAACACTACCTTGCTCATATCCATAGCCTTGTCCTGGATGAACATTGCGCTGTGCTTGAGGTTGTGTCCTTCAAATGTAGCTTTCACTGCCACAGTAGGAGAATAAACCGCAGTATTGCCCTTCTCATCAGTAAGGGTGAATGTGATGACATGCTTCTGGTCATCTTTGGTAGTCAATGAGATAGACTGGTCGACAACGGCCTTCATTCCTTCATCAGTGCTGATGGCGGTAAGGTCGATGGTCTGGTCAACACCGAAGTCTGCGGACTTGATGGTCAAGGTCTTGAGTCTGGTGTTGTTACTTGCCAATGTCATCTTCACCGGAAGATGGATTCCGCCAGGCGCATCCACGAAAACGACATCATTATTTGTCACTTTCGCCACCTTGCCTGCGATGGTTATGCTGAAGCCCATTTCCTGTACGATGGAAAGACGTGCAGGTTCGGCAATAACAGAGATTACCGCGGTGCCTTCACCCTGCTTGTCCTCGAAGTCAAACACTCTGACAACCACCTCGCCTGAGGTTCCGCGCTTCGCTTCCGCAGGAATAATAACAGATTCGGTCAGGTTATATTCCTTTATGTAATTCTGGCTACTGAAATTTATTCGCTTAGAGAATTCCCAATCAGTACTTTCCACGACAATGTACTGAATACCAGTATCATCGGTCACTTTAGCGGTTAAGTTCACACTTTCACCAGGCAATCCCTCGAGATCCTTGGATGTGATTTCCACAACCGGCTCCGAGATGTCGGTCTTGTTTTCTTCCTGTTTGCACGACGGAAGAAAGAGAGTCATCGATGCGATGACAGATAATAATTTTAAAAAGTTCTTTTTTCTCATAGTGTTATTAAAATCTATGGTATAAACATTTTTTGATGCTGCAAAATTACTTCACGAATATTTATTCTTAGATAAGAAAATGACATTTCACCTTTTGTATTTGATACAATTTTTGGCACAATGTCACAAATGGATCCTTAACCGGATCAGGTGTTGGTAAAGATTGCCTTGGTTCCCTGGAACTTGGCAATGGACTTCCCTGGCACATATTTAGCGAGATATATAACACACTGATAATCAAAAGAAAAGAGCAGCCGTTTTCCGGTTGCTCTTTCCCTGATGAATCAATTTTTTTAAAAGACGTACTGTGTCGAATTTAAAGACGATCTGTGTCAATTTTCGGAACTACCGGCTTTTGTACGGGCCGGAGACATTCTTCACGGTCATCTTGCCGTCAGAGTCGGACTAAATAATTTCACCGGCCCAGAGGGCTTTGAAGAAGTCGGTTACATAATAGAGGTCCACATCACCGCTGCGGCGGCTGATACGGTCTCTGGACACAATGATTTGCCTGGTATCCGGATGCTCCTTCGCGAACTCCGTTACACCCTTCTTGTCATCGTGGTCAATGTGTTCCTTTGATTTGATTTCAATAGCCACACGGGCATCACCGATGACGGCATCAACCTCGAGGTTCTCATAGGTGTGCCAGTAGGTCAATTCCTCATCGCTGTTTGTATAACCAAGATAAGCGGCAATCTCCTGCATAATAAGATGCTCGAATGCGTGGCCATACTCTGGTGTCCTTGGCGCAAGGTGGTATCTCTTGGTAAGGTGATTGGCAATACCGACATCGAAATAGTAAAATCTGGGCGCTTTGTACAGTTTTCTCTTGATGACCTTCCTGTATGCCGGCACTTCAAATCCTAAAAGCGTATCCACCAGAATCTTATAGTACGCTTTCACTGTATTGGCAGACACCTCGCAATCACTGGCCACATTCTCGTAATTGAGGATTTCTCCATCCATAATGGCCGCCACTTCCATAAAGCGGACAAACTCATCCGCATTCTGGACAAGCGCCTCTTCGATAATCTCCTCCTTCAGATACAGGTCAAGGTATGCTCTCATACGGTTCCGGGCATTGGCAACCGCGTAATGACGGGGAATCATACCATTCTGAACGGCACGCTCCAGATCGAAATCCGGAATCTCTGCACTTACCAGAGGGAACAAAGTCTCCGGTATAGCTCGGCCGCCAAGGTTGTTCGCACCGCTCTTCTTGATTTTGCGTGCACTTGATCCGCTGAGGATGAACCACAGCCCTTTTTCGACCATCAGCCAGTGGACTTCATCCAGAAGCTCCGGGACCTTTTGGATCTCATCAACGATGACTAGCGTCTCGGGCGGATACCTCAGAAGGCTCTCCCGGAATTCTTCAGGATGCTGCTTAAAGCGATTTCTCACATCTGACTTCAAAAGGTCAATGTAGACCGCCTTAGGAAAACGCTCTTTCAAAAGGGTTGATTTTCCTGTCTGGCGGCCGCCGAAGAGGAACATTGCCTCATCCAGCCGGTTCTCTATGTCAAATATTCTACGGTACATATCAGTTATGAATTTCCTCAAACAAATTGCGGATTTTCTGGAAATATCCGCAACAACAATGCGAATTTAACAAAGATTTATCTAAACACCAAAACCTTTGTGAGATATACCCGCTGATAATCAAAAGAAAAGAGCAGCCGTATTACCGGCTTCCGCCTTCACGCACACGGACCACGATATTGCCGTCATAGCCCTTCACCTTGGCAGCGTCAGCATCGGACACCTTGTTGTCCACGATGGCGAGCACTGCAATAACTACCTGGTAGATAATGGAATCCGCCGAACTATCTCAGAGGGCGATGTAACAATTTTGAATTTTCATGGAACTACTTGTTCCCGCAATGGTCATTCATCTTTGGCAACCACAGATTAAACAGGGGGTCGGCTATTCGATAATGAGCGCCTCTAGTGGACTGAGTCTCTTTGGAAATCAGGCCGGTTTCAAGCATTCGGGTGATGTAAGGGGATATCTTTCCGGCTTCCTGCCCTGTTATATTGCGGATATCAGACAATTTGAGCCCTTCCGTTTCGCCCGCCAGGGCACACATGACTCTTTGTTGCTGGGGAAGAAGTTTGTCAAATATGTTTTGATATAGCGGCGATATGCGTTTTACCAAAAGGCTTAAATCTTCTTCGCTTGTCGGGGAATTGTAAACGATTTCTTTCACCATATCGACGGCGCCGGGTGTTTTAGGCAGATATGCCATAAGGGCCTTTGCCCTTTTTATTTGAGTGACATCACATCCGATAATAAGACGGTAGTCATTGTCGGAAAGCGGCTTAAGGTAGTGAATGTGAAAACCTTCGAACAACGCGGCTCCGTAATGTGTCAGTTGAGGCATTACGGTAGGGGCTGTCGCAACAAGTATAGGACCGTCCGTTTCTGAAAGGATGCCGCGAAGTGCAAATTGTTCTTCATTGGACGTTCTTTGCAGATAATAATGAAAGTCATCCACAAACAGGACGCTACGTCCTTCATCGGGCATGCACAGCATATCCTTATTGGAAAAAACCGTACGTCCGTCTATCCATGTCGGCATAACCCCGGAGTGGGCAGACGCTGTGTCAAAAAGCTGTCTCAACATGAAAGTTTTGCCACCTCCAGGTGCCCCGATTATAATCTGAGGCTGCCCCGCACTTCCTTTAGACTCTTTCTCTAAATCATGAAGGACTGCCTTGAATACTGCTTCGTTAAACAGTACTCCGTTATTGGACAAACTTCCCATACCAGTAATCTCTTAAAAGCGGTGAACGGAAAGAGCGAACGGGACCCTTGCGGAGAAGATAACCGTCATTCTCCAGCATTTCAAGGACTTTGCTGAGCAAAAGGTCAGTTTCTCCTGCATTGGAGGGGTCCTGTCCAGTCATCAAAATGCCAAGCAGCGTTTCACGCCTGAGGCCGCTTCTCCTTGCCGATAGTCCATTCAGAATCAAACGTGCCGGTCTTTCCATTTCACGGTACTCCGCAAGGCGCTCTGACCATGTATTCAGGTAACTCTCGGAACAAAGTTGCCCGTAAGCCGTATCTATGTCTTCTTTGGAAACGGCTCCAGTATAATTGTCACGCAGTTTGGAGAAGAGGATTTGGATAAAGTATGGAATATTCCAGTGTAACTTTTCCAATGCATATATTATGCTTTCTTCATCCATATTCATCCCTTCTCCCTGGCACAACCCCTCCATAAGGCCACGGGCTTCCTCCGGGGTAAGTTCATCCAAGCTGAAATCTGTCAGGTCATTTATAGCATAACTGAGATTCAGGGATGCCGTAAAGTTTTTCAGCCCGACCGAACCACAAAATAGCCACCGGACTTTAGTCCCGGCAACCTGTCTGAGACTCCGGAGCCAATTTAGGATAAATGACACTTTTTCCTCGCCGCCATCACTTTTCAGGAGTACCCCAAGAAAGAGCGTAAGTTCATCAACCACGATGAAGGTTTCCTCATCGTGACGGATCAATTCTTTCAAGGACTTATATAGGTCTTCTTTCCTCTCGGGAGAAGACAGATCAAAGCCGACAGGGCCGATTGAAATCTTATTGATTCTGTCCAGTATAGCCTTTGCACCTTGGAGCATCCCGTCGGTTTTCTGCCGCCATACGTGATTCCTTTCAAAATATTCTATAATCAAATACAGGAAACCGTCCTCTGTGGTAGTCTGTTCCAAATCGATATACACGCATTTCCATCCCTGCGCTTTTTTGTCCTCTATCAAACGCTTGGCAAATGAGGATTTGCCTATACGGCGAGGAGCAGACAGCAATAGTGAATGTCCGCTATCCAACAACCGGTTTGCAATTCCCAACTCTTTCTCTCGCCCGTAAAAATCTTTTCCTTCTACCGGAGGCCCTATTCTGTTTTCTATACTCATAAGAGAATCTATTTTAACACTCAAATATAGAAAGAATTTTTTATAGAAAAAACTTTTTATAGAAAATCGTTTATATTATTGCCCGGTGTATCTGTTACGCAATTCCTGTGATGATATTATAGGCCATTTAAAAAGGCAGACCTTCCGGACGGTACGGCCGTTCTCGATAACCTCAGCGATATTCTGTACGTTTCCAAGGTCCAGGATGAGGTAGTCAGGTAGTTTAGAAACATGCCTTCAATCTCTGAGGAATATACTACTTTGCGACAAATAACCCGCAGAATTTGCGTGTTATTTGCCACAAATGTAATCGGAACCATAACTACCGGCTTTTGTACGGTCCGGCGACATTCTTCACGGTCATCTTGCCGTCAGAGTCGGAGGTCGTCATCACGTAGTACTGGTTTCCGCCTTCACGTACACGAACCACGATATTGCCGTCATAGCCTTTCACCTTGGCAGCATCTGCGTCGGACACCTTGTTGTCCACGCCTGCAGGACGTTCGCCCCTGCAGAAGTTGGTTATGAACAAGTCCATTGTCGGAAGAGTCTTCCACATCTGGGACATGATGGAGGTACGAGGATGCACGTCCACCCAGAAATTCACCACGATTACCTGAGGTGAAAGAATGGTAAGGGCCTCAGGGCTGTTGGTGGCTTCTGAACCATGATGGTCAGCCTTCATCACCTCCACTCTGCCCGCAACCTTCGCACAAGGCAGTTCCGCATCTTTCCAGGAGAAGTTGGACCTGTTGTTGTACTGCAGGTCGCCTCCGGTGAAGAAGTCGAAATTGCCATAGGAGATTTTCATCACGCAACTGCAGATATTCTCGGCAGGGCACTTGTCCGTACCGGCAATCTTCGCAGGATTTGCCACGACAATGTCCTTTTTCTCCGGGAAGGTCATCTTGGTTTCAGTACCGTTGCCGGTCCAGATGTTTCCGTTCACGGCTATGTTGCGGACAGTTACCTTGTAATCGGAAGTCTTCGGGACAATCTGGTCACTGACGCCGGCGCGGAACATTTCCGCCTTGACACCGGAGTTCTCAACATGCCATTTCACCGCATTGACATAATTCTTTACAGCAGCCTTGTTGCTCGAAAGCGTCTGCATATCAAACGGATAGTCATAGTCCGGCCAGCCTCTGTCGAGAACTGCGCCCACCTTGAAATTGTCGAGAATCTCAGGGATTCCGTTCAGTCTGTAGGTGGAGGAGTTGGACGATACCGGCAGCGACGAGTTCGAGTCTCCGAAATGGTCGTTGTGCAGATGGGTATTGACAATATAGTCTATGGTATTGTTCCCCGTCCACGCCATGCATTTCTTGAGATACATGCCGATCAGCTGCGAGCCGCGCGTGCCGGTCAGAGTCGGGTCCCACCTGCTGCGGATACCGGTGTTGGTAGTGCTTCCGTTGGAATTCGTCTTGACCAGGGAACTTGCAGCATCTACAAGGAGCTGGGTTCCGTCAGGCATTATCACGAAAACGCACTCGCCGGTCATGGTATTGATGAAATGGATATCCATCTCACCTTTGGACCAGGCAGGAAGCACTTCACCCACCTTGATTTCCGAAGTCGGACCGGACGGCACATTGCCGCCTCCCGGCTGGGGTTTGATTATAGGCGCGGTCTTGCTTTCGGAAGAGCAGGATGCCAACATCATTGACACTGCTATTGCCGACAGGGCCGCATATTTTATCAACCTTTGCATACGATATGAAGATTAAGGAACATCTTGCCGCCTTCGATATTGACATAGAGGCGGATATAGTTGCCGAAATTCGGCTGGACCTTGACGATGTGCAGGCCTTCTCCCGTAAAAACGGACGGGATGCTTCCGTCATCCGCCCAGTGCACTCCGTCCTGCGAAAGCTGGACCTGTGCCGTCAGCATCGGATTTCCTTCGATTTTCTCCACCATCACGAAGAATATCGCCTCATCTGCCCAACCGACTTCGTAAGGATGGGTTCCGAATGTGCCGGAGAAGTATTTTTTCACCTCGAGGTGAGAGTCATTGACCATTTTCATAATTTTGGCCTCCTATTCTTGTGAAACAACTACTGAATCGACATAGAAGAACACTCTTCTGTTGGTGTCAGTCCCGACCCAGAAAAGAGGATTGATGAGATTGTCAATGCGGTCGTAACCGTCACGTGCATCTGCCTTGGTGCCTCTCATATCCCAGATCTTGTCCTGACATTGGAATTCGACGTATTCGCGCAGTTTGGTGTCGATTTTCAGTCTCATATACTGCCAGTTGAGCTTGCAGTCAGTCTCATTGTAAATGAGTTTCTGACCACCGTCCGGCAGGTTCATGAAACCGTCATGGTCACCGTTGGGATAGCGTTTGCCGAACCACCACGGGTCCACGCCTTTCTTGCACCAGTCCCCTTTCAAGCCATAGGCCCATTCTTCGTCAGTAACACCGTCGCGGGAATGTACATACTGCCATTTCTGGGTAAGTTTTCCGTCCACGGCGTTGAGATAACGCATTCCTACGAAATAGCGTTTCCCGTGTTCCTGTACGTCGAATCCCATTCCGAAATCTCTGATGGAGTTCTCATGGAGTCCAGGCTGAGGGCGGTCACCACCGTCCACCACGTCCTGTTCTGCCGTATAGGAGAACCAGCACTCGATCTGGAGGAACCTGTTTTCCGGCCTGTAGAACGAGAGTCTCTTGATGGCGTGGCCAAGTGAACCTTCTGCAGGTTTTTCCACATATGGGGCGGCCACCGGGCGGGTCGAGAGTTTCAGACTGTATGTTCCGGACATTGCCCCGTGAGTTCCGGGATAACGATATGTCGCTGAGCTGAGCATTACCGGCGGCCACTGGTCTTTGCAGACCAGGGTTGCCGGAACGTCGAAGTCAGGATATTCAGTAAAATTGGGCATCAGCGTCATCCAGCCATTGAATCCGGTGTTGAAAACGTCATACGCCAGGATTCTTTCGAGCGGCTGGAATCTGCTTTTCAGAAGAATTTCATCTACACTCATTACTTATTCACTTAAATAATAATTCTAATAACCAGGATTCTGTTTGAGAATACCGTTCATAATCTGCACGTCATCATTCGGCAAAGGCCAGAGATAGACCTTCTCGTTGAACATGCGCTCGCCGTTCTGCACGATGAACTTGCCGTCCACCATCGCCTCGAATTCAGGGAAACCGTCCTCATCGAATGTCGGTGCCTGAGGCCAGAACCATTTTCCGTCAGCGAAACCGGCTTTGTTCGCAGCTGCATTTCTGGAGAAGCCGAACATGTTGTGGGAGAATGCATTCTCGAACTGACGCCAGCGGACGAGGTCGAAGTAGCGGAGATTCTCCCATGCCAGTTCCACTCTACGCTCTCTGCGGAGAACTTTCCTCAACTCAGCCTGGTCAGTCGTTGTAATCGCAGGATATGAACTTACATCGGTCAGTTTCACATCGTATGCGCGTGCACGTACAGCATTGATACAGTCGAGGACAGTGCCGTCGATCTTATTCAGTTCTATCTTGGCCTCGGCATACATCAGCAGGACGTCCGCGTAACGCATGAGGACTACAGGGTTGTCCTTGAAGCGGCTGCTTCTCCAGGAGTCACGAACGCCTTTTGCGAGGCAACATCCGTTATATGAGCAGTTTGCGGCATCACTGCCACCCTTGCTGTCCTTGTTGGTCACCATCTTGCCTGCTTCATAATCGTAAGTCTCCAGTTTGTCAGGAGCAGGATTCCACTCGATGTTACATACTTTTTCTCCCGGAGCCACGAAAGTCTGGCAGCAGCGTGGATCTCTTCCGGCAAACGGGTTGTGCGGATCGAATCCGCTGCCCGGCTCGTCAATGGTCTTGCCGTTGGCCATTTCATACACTGCCAGGAGTTCCCATGAAGGCTGGGCATTATGGGTTCCGCCTGCTGAACGAGGAATGAACGAGCCGGCTGCAGGAGTCATAGGCTTGCCGTCCGCGTCGATTTCAAGTTCGTTTGAGTGAGGAATCGAGAAAATGGTCTCGCAAGTCATGGATGTCTGTTGGAACAACTGGCCATAGCTGCCGCGTCCATAACTGTCCTTCGCCGACGCATGAACAGAGAGTACTTGTTCAGGTCCATACAAGCTTTCGCGTCCTCTGCAGCAACTTGATAATCATACTGATACAATGCGATTCTCGCCTTGAATGCCAGTGCGCAGCCCTTGTCCACGCGGGTGCATCCTGCCGTGGCTGAATTATTGTCCACCGGAAGATGCTCTGCCGCGAAATCGTAATCTTCGTAAATCTGCTTGAGCACTTCTTTCTTGTCGGTCCGGCCCATCAGGAAGGCTTCTTCTGGAGTTATGTCCTTCAGGTAGAACGGCACGTCGCCCCACAACGTGATCAGCCGGGCATAGGCATATGCTCTGAAGAACCGGGCTTCCGCGCGGAGCTTGTTCAGGTCGTCCTCTGACATTTTTCCGGACATCTTGTCCAACGCCTCGAGGATACGGTTCGCCCTGCTCACGTTCTTGTATGAATAGCTCCATGTCTTGGCCACATATATCTGACCTTTGCTGGTGGTAGCGTCGATGGTTCCGGCTGCTACAGGATATATGTTGTTGCGCTGGGCCCAGTCGTCGGTCTGACGGTCCATCGCCAGGTTATGTTCTATTATAAAGAAGGACTCTCTGTAAAAATCATTGAGAGAAATGCGAATCTCCTGCGGGGTGGAATACCAGTTCCCGCTTGAGGCTGAAGACAGCGGATTGAGATTCAGGTCAGCGCAGGAAACGACGGAAAGGGTTCCGAGCGCCGCAACGAATATATTTAATAACTTTTTCATACTTCATCAGAATTTAAGATCGAGACCGAATGTCCAGGTTCTTGCGATATAGGTAGATGCGCCGGCCTCCGGATCCCATCCCTTCAGGAAATGGTCGAAGCAGAACGGGTCATCCACATTGAAATAAACGCGGAGTCCTTTCAGATTCACCTTGCTGACAATGGCTTTCGGGAATGTGTAGCCCAAGTTTATGTTCTTGATTCTCAGGAAAGCGCTGTTCATGAGCCACCAGTCGGACATCTTGTAGTGTTGTATTCACCACCGGCGTAGGAGAGTCTCGGATAACGTGCCTTGAGGTTCTGTTCCTCAGTATTGTACACGCTCCAGTAGTTTCTGCTGCCGTCCGAATTCATCATGACGGAAGGAACCGGGAGCCACTGGTTCTGGAACGCCCTTACCATATCCTCGGTCAGTCTGCTCATCTGCTTGCCGACTCCGTTGAACAATACGGAGAAGGAGATGCCTTTCCATCCGAGGTTGATGTTGCCGCCATAGATGTAGTGCGGGAGTGAACTTCCGAGAATGGTCCTGTCGTGGGTTTCATTGACAATGCCGTCAGGTGTTCCTTCCGGTCCGCTGATATCCATATATTTGATGTCACCAGGTTTTGAAGCCACGAGCTGAGGGCTGCCTGCAACATCATCTGCAGACTGGAACAAGCCGGCTGCCTTGAGACCATACCAAGACTTGTATTCTTCACCTTCAGTGATGATGGTGCCGCTGCCGAATACCTGCTTGCCGCCGAGATTGCCCATAATCGACTTGTAGTCAGAGACATTGACACTGATGCCGTAGTTGAAATCTCCGATGGAATCGCTCCAGCCGAGTTTGACTTCCCATCCGCGGGTATTCATTGTACCGGCATTGCGGTCAGGTGCAGAATATCCTGTGAATGAAGGGATTGCGACTGCGAGAAGCATATCGGTAGTCTTCTTGTAGTAATAGTCCGCTGTCAAGTCGAGACGGTTGCCGAGGAATGTGGCGTCAATACCGACATCCCAGCTCCAGGTCTTCTCCCAGTGGATATCCTGGTAAGCGTATTCTGTCTGCGCTCCGGACATCACGTAAGTAGGAGCATTGCCCTGAGTGTCATAGACCAATGCCTTGTTGAAGGAGATGTAGGTCTGGTACGGATAGTTGCCGATTCTCTCGTTTCCGAGGCTTCCCACTGATGCACGGAGTTTCAGATGGTCGAGCCAGCCGACATTGGCCATGAACTTCTCATTGGAAATCACCCAACCGAGAGATGCACTCGGGAAAAATCCCCATCTGTGGTCTTTGTGGAAACGTGAAGAAGCGTCGCCGCGGGCATTGAGCTGAAGATAGTAACGACCGTCATAGTTGTACATGATGCGGCCGAAGAATGACCTGTAGGCGTTCTGGTAAGAGCTTCCGCCCACTGTCAGGGAGTTCTTGTTGGCAAGGTCGAGGTACGGGAATGAAGCAATCTCCATATCGTTGGAACCGGCAGCAAGCGACTCGAACGTGTACATATAGTCCTCGTAGCCGGCCATGACATTCAGGTTATGCTTCTTGGCGATGGTCTTGTCGTAAGTCGCAATCACCTGAGTCTCATAGGTTTTGGACTCCGATCTCGCTTCTGTCAATGAATTGGTCTTATAACCAGAAACGTAGCCGAGAAGCAAGTCTGTATCATAAGCGTCATAGACAGGTACCGCCTTGGCCATGTCCTTGGACTTCGCATATGTGAATGTCGGTGTGAAATTGGCAGTGATGTCGAGTCCTTCTATCGGCTTGTAGCTGAGGGAAATCTTGGCAGTCGCCATAGAATTCTCGCTCTTCTTCTTGCCGCCTTCGCGCCATGCTGCAAGAGTATTGGAGAACGAGCCTTCCTTACCCGGAGCGATACGTCCGTCAGGATAAAGACCGGCATAGATTGAAGGATACATGTTGGCCGCCTTGATCGGGCTTCCAGAGTGAGGGTCCTTCTTTATGGCATGACGGAAAGAAAAGTCCAATGAACCGGACCACTTCTTGCTGAAGTTGATGGTATTGCGGGAACGCAGTGAGAAGCGCTCGTAGTTAAGACCTTTATAAAGGGCGTCAGTATTCTCGTAAGAAGCTGATGTACGGCTCTTTATGGTCTTGTTTCCGTAAGTCATCGTCACATTGTGCTTATGACGCATACTTGCCTTTTTCAATATGGCCGATTTCCAGTCATAGTTAGGGTAAGTAATCGGGTCATAGGCATTGTTCTGCATATAATTGTCAATGTAATCCTTGGAATATGTATTGTATTCTCCGCCTTCAGGGTTGCCGGAATCATTCCAAGTATATTCATTGTATGTGTTCATATAGTCCAGGACACCTGTCATATATGAAGGCAGTTCGGTAGGAGTTATGGCTGACACCTCTCCGTTGTAGCCGATCTGCAGCTGGCCTTCGGATGCATCCTTGGTAGTGATGAGAATCACTCCGGATGCAGCTCTCGCACCGTAGATGGCAGCGGATGCGGCATCTTTCAGGACTGTGATCTGGCGCACGTCCTCAGTAGGGACCAGGTCCAGACTGCTGACAGCCATACCGTCCACGAGGATGAGCGGGCTGGAATCCGACATTGTGGTGATACCGCGGACTTTGATCGTGGCACTTGCTCCAGGCATACTGCTGGAACGGGTCACGCTCAGTCCAGGGACAACTCCCTGAAGTGACTGGGAGAGCTGGGAAGTACTCTGCTGGCCGATAATCCTGTCATTTACGACACCTACCGCACCGGTGAGGTCCTTCTTCTTTACGGAGCCGTAACCGATCACGACTGTTTCGTCCAGTTCGACTGCATCCGGGTTCATCACCACGTTGAACGGATTGCGGCCGTTCCACACCTCCACTCTGGTGACAAAGCCCATGCACGTGAATTCTATCTTCTGGCCTTCTTTTACGTTTGGCAATGTATAGTTGCCGTCAATGTCGGTAGATGCCCACTTTCCATTGTCCTTGTTCAGAATCATGACTCCGGCAAGAGGACCGGAAGCATCAGTGACAGTTCCTTTCAGTTCGCTCTGAGCGAAAACCCCTACAGGGAGCAGCAATGCTGCCAGAAAGACTAATATCTTGGTTTTCATAATAATGTTATTCTTCGATTGTAAATGTAGCGTGCTCGTCGTATTCCTTCACCTGCGCACCGGTGTCAGGATTGTTAGGTTTCTGGCCTGAGAAACGGGACTGGCCGCTCGTGTGGGTCTGGTCGATGTACAGGCCCTGGAACTTGGCTCCGTCAAGCCCCAGATTACCGGCTTCCCTGAAACGGAAAGCGAATGTGGTCATGTCGGCTGCTGTGGTGAAGGTTCCTTCAACTGGAATATATGCTCCATTGTTTGAAGGGTCGAGGAATGTAGCGGCGAAATTGTATTTTACGACTGCTGAGTATTCCACATCCTTACCTGAAAGTGCCTTGACAGCGGTTTCAGCAAAATCCTGAACCGGAGCGGTAGGCAGCCATTCTTCACCTGACTTGTATTCAGTCATCCATCTGGTAGAGCAGGCCGTACCCATCTTGGTGATGAAACGGAACTTGATCTTGGTACCGGCAGGAATGACTTTTCCGCCCATAGTAGCGGTCACGAGCCAGTAATCTCCAGGGATTGTTCCGGCAACATAAGGGTCTCCGCCGCCTTTGGCTCCGACACCACGTTTGCAGACAGCCTTGGACTTGCCGGCAGCAACAGAATATCCTGTTCTCTCCACAGCATAATATTCAAGTTTGCCTTCTCCTGTACTTGCAGCCACATATTTTCCGTTGGTTCCAGGGAATACAGACTGCTCCTCAGAATCGGCAAACGTCTTCTGAGTTTCGGAAAGCGACTCTTTGAAAGCCCAGTCAGCAAGGATGCCGACATACTTCTTCTGGTCGATCGCGAAAGTATATGTCTGGTCGCCCTTGATAGCGACATTGACATTGATCTTCCTGCCGCTGATGGTGCTGTTTTCAGGCAGGGTAACTGTCACATTGGTCACTCCCTTTCCTGACGCAGGAGAAATGACGACTCCCTTGTCCTCGCACTCGGCGGTCCACTCTCTTTCGTCCAGCACCGTGAATGTAGTGTTGTTCTCCGTGAACGGCAGCTCCACGAAATTAGGATTGATGCCCTTAGGAGCCACCGCCTTCTGGGTCAATGTCAATTTGAGCGGAGTGACACCATCTCCGATAAAGCGTACAGTGCCTGTCCTGACAACTGACTTTTCATTCGCGTCATACTTGATATGAAATGTAGTGGCATCGCCATCCACTTCAGTATCAGTAATTCGTGCCCAATAATTGCCTGCATCGTCGGTGCAGTCATTATTGACTCTGTAATACACGTTGGTGAACAGTTTCACGGTTGCAGTACCGCCATCTACCTCCAACGAAAGCGATTTAGTCTCGAGCGTCATATACGGATCAGACGCAGTCTGACAAGAAGCAAGCGCCACAATGGCAGTACTTGCCCACAACAGCTTGTTAAGATTCATACTTAGGGTTATTAGTAATTGATGTTCTTTGTTTGTTCAAGTGATTTCTCCACAGCATCACAATGTGCCAGATAATGCTGCAGGACGTCGTTCCATTTATAGTAATTGCCTTGTACCGGCGTGAGAGGAAGCGGCAAATCCTTCTCATTCAGCATCATGCGCACGAGAATTTCAGGATTTGCGGCACTTCTGTAGAAGACCAGCTGAAGGTTTGTACCCATCGGAATGTTCCAGTTCTGCCAATACCGGATGGCCTCTTCAGGACGCGAAGTTGATTTTCCCCAAGTCCCTGAACCGAGATTCGCCATCATTCCGAGCAATGTGCCGTCGTGTCCGAAGCTCAGGTCAATGCCGGTGCGGCCAAGGTCAATGTCGTTCTTCGCTTGTGTCAATAAGTGTTTCAATGTCCTTGCGGCCAGTCCCGCACCTCTTCCTTGCGTCACCGGTTCCGGACCTTTCTGCGCATAGTATTTATAATTCTCGATCTGGGCCATCGAAAGGATTTCCTCTTCCGTGAAAATATCCCACAGAGGAACCTGTCTGTCAAGGCATTGCATCGTGCCGGCCATCAGATAGAAGCGGAATTCCAGATCGTGCGGATCATATTCTGCGGCTATTTTTTCCGGAGAGATGAACAGACGGGACATGAACGCATCCACATCCACGAGAGAGTCTCTGAAGTGCTCATACTTCTCACGCCAGAATCCTTTTCCGCTGATGATGTCGGCGTCGATTTTCAGACGTCCCGGACACACTGTGCCATAAGGATTGAGCTGCTGCAGGAAGGCTCTGGAGTTGTCCACTTCATTCCATTTCAGGTCCGGCCTGCGGGATGTGATGCCCTGTACGAGTCCCATCATCGTGGCTGTAGTGCGCAGGACATTGGTCGAGCGCGTCCTCATATACGGCTGTCCTTCAAACACTTCCGGATAATTGTCCACCATCCTCTCTCCGAGCGTCACGGACTGTCTCCATCCCAGCTGGGTGAGGTCCGCTTCCCGGTATTCGATATTCTTGCGGAACGGCTTCAGGCGCTCATACACTGCCTTTCCGAGTCCGGTAAGATTGGACTGCGATTCGGCCAATGCCAATGAGCCGTAAACTGACGCATAGGTGATATTGTCATCCACCTGACGTGCTCCGTGTCGGAAGAAGCCATTGATATAGAACGGCTTGTATCCTTCCGGGGCTGCCGGGGCCTTCCTGTCCGAGAAGTCTTCCACGTAGTACACGCCTCCGGCCTTCTCAGGGCATTGACGCAGTTCTTCAACATATGTCTGCGGCTCTGGTTTCGGCTTCGGCAGCGACACCTTGTATATGCAAGGCTTGCGGTTTGTCTGCTTCGGATGGGTGTTTGTGTTCACGTACATCCAGCCGTCCACGATGGCGATATCCTCCATTTCCACAGGAATCTGCTCCTGGAGCTCGTACCTTGCGGACATCGTCCTGGTATCGGTATCATAGACACGGATGCGGGAAGGGCGTGAGGCATCCCTTTCTCCCAGACCGAAGCAGTAATATATCTTGCCGTCTTTTACGCAGCCCGCCTGAGTGAACCATGTATCGAACGGGAACACCACCTGGTCCTCTATGTCATTGAGAGCGAGAGTGACGACCTTTCCTTCGGCCAATGCAGGGACTCTGAATTTCGTGGCAACGTATTGATTTTCATAGGCATTGCGCGTCACCTTATGAATGGTCCTCTTACGTGCGGAGAACACCCAGAGGGAACTTCTGTCCCTGTCCACCATCCATGACGGGGCACCGAAAATGCCTGCATATCCTGCGCCTCTCCAGCCTACCGTGTCGAGTTTGATGGTCTGCACGATTTCTGAGGAGAACTTGCGTCCACGTCTTTTTATGCTTTCCACGAAGCAGGACATTTCTATCTCGCTGCCGACCTTGCCATTGGTCACATAGAGCAGCGGGAAAGAGCCGCCCGGAGCTGTCTCGATGCCGAAACTGGCATTGTTCGCGTGGTTGTCAGGTCTGGCTGAGGCCAGATCGAATTTCGCAACCGGCTCCCCCGATGCGGTACGGAAATCGAAAACTCTCACGTGCCCGCCGTCTTCCAGGGCGAACACATATCTGTCCCAGATTTCCAGGCCCTGCTGCGCGTTCTCGCCTCGTTCTTTTTCAATGAATACGGAACAATCGACGTTCTGTTCCGGTTCCACGTAAAGCTGGGCGGAAGATACTGCGGGGAAGGCCACGAGGGCAGCTATGTAAAGTACTGTCCTTTTCATCTTCATTTGCTTTCTACTGGTTTCTGTTTTCTGCTGTCAATGAGCCTGTAAACTACATAGACTGCTATGAGGGCGAATATCGAGAGCACGAATGACAATACGATATTCTTGACTGCCAATGTCTTAGGGTCGCCTGCCGCCAAAAGTCCAACCAGCAGCAGGGCTATCACGCCGAGTGTTATGCAGAAGCAGGAGATGGCCATGAATGAATAAGCCTTGACGCTTTTCTTCGCGTGCTCGTCCGGTTCCTTGTCGGCATCCGGGTCGGTGTATTCGCAGATCGCGTCATATCCACGGTCTTCGAGTCCTTTGTACTTGGACCATACTTCCATGCAGGCCAATATGAGTACTGGAAGGACGCAACCGGAAATGGATTCTATCATGCTCTGGCTCAATATGGAAGCCGGCACGGTGAGCTTGGCTGTTATGCCGACTGCCCAAGTCAGAAGCATTGACCATATAAGCTGGCGGCCTGTGAGTCTCTTGGAGAAGAGTCCCCAGATGGACGGGATGTACAGTGGGCACATTATCATTGTCAGAAGCGTCACGACCACTTTTTCCGCGCCTCCGGCCAATGGAATCAGCATTGACAGTCCTATGATAACCAGTCCGAACACGATGGTGAAGATACGGCCTACTTTTATGAGCTGCTTTTCGTCTGCGTTCCTGTTTTTCTCGCTATGTTTCCAGATGTCGTATGTATAGACATTGGCATAGACGTTCAGGATGCCGGAAACGTTGCTGAGGGTAGCTGAAAGCATGGCTGCGAGCATCATGCCTAACATTCCGCTCATGAGCACCATCTTGCTCATATTGACATAGGCGTGCTCTCCGTTGTATGTCATCGTGACTGCGTCTGCATCAAGCGCGAGGCCAGGCTCCATGACGCGGTAGATCATTGTCGGAAGATACCAGATGAGCGGTGTGAGGAAATAGAGCAGGCCAATGAGATATGTGCTTTTCTTGGCGTCCTTGCGTGTAGGGACACTGATGTACCGCTGCACGAACGGCCAGTCGCCTCCGATCATCGCCACGTTCAGGAAGAGCCAGAGCAGGAGCCAGGCCCACGTGTAAGTTTCCGATGTGCCGGAGAAGAAGCCCGGTATCTGAGCCGCGCTGTCAATGAAATTGCCAACTCCGCCTACTGCATTGAATGAAAGCGGTATCATGAACACGACTACTGCCAAGAGCACTCCGAACTGGATGACGTCGGTCATAAGTACGGCGAGGAAGCCGCCTACTACTGTGTAAATCAATGCGATGGCTCCGAGGATGAGCAATGCCCACCAGATGCTGAGGTAGCCGGCTGCCGTATCTCCTGCCATTCCTGTAGATGCGAAGATGCTTCCGTCAGGGACTTTGATGAGGGCGCACATCACCACAGCGACTGCATAAAGTGCTACTGCTGTATGTACGGCTCTCGCCACGATTCCGGAGATGGTGTAGAAGCTTACGGAACTGTGGCCGAAGCGGATTGTAAGGAATTCGCCCGGCGACTTGATCCTGAGGCTTCTCCATTTGCCTGATATCCAGCGTCCTACTATCAATGACGCGAAGCCGAGGCAGATGGCGACGACTACGGCGATGAGTCCGGATTTGTATGCGACTCCTCCCCATACGACGAATGTGCTGGCGGAGAATATGGTCATGTAGGAAGATATTCCGGAAAGCCACCATGAAGAGTTTCTTCCCGCGATGAACATGTCTTCGGAACTCTTTATCTTTCTGGACATTACGATGCTCACGGCTATCAGTCCGAGGAAATAAAACAGTATAACTATATAGTCAAGTGTTCCCATTGTCGGTTATTGGTTTTCGTTTGTTATTTTATTTTTTAAGCTTCTTACGACTTTGTAATTTTTCCAGTGCGATGGTTGTTGCCTTGTTGCTTGGTTACTTGCCGCTTTTAGTTTTCTTTCGGATGTTTCGTTCGGTATAGGGCTGTCCTTATACACCCGGTTCATTGACCTAAAGCTGGGCTCCCATTGAAACAAGCCGGGCCACGAGTTCAGCGGCATTGACCTGGGTCACCGGCATTCCGGTCCTGGCGCACTGCGCGGCAGCGACTCCGGCGGCCTGTCCCATCTCCATACAGCTGGACTGGACCCGTATGGATGCGAAGGCGGTCTTGTCTGCGCTGATGCATCGTCCTGCGACTATGAGGTTCGGGTAATCCGGTGCGATCAATGAGCGGAACGGTATGTAGGCCGGTGTCTTGAGGAACGTGATGTTCTGCTTCTCGCCTTTCGACACGTGTATGTCTATCGGATGCGCGCCTCTCGAGATGCTGTCCTCGAAATGCACGGCATTCAGGTATTCTTCTCCTGTGAGGGTATGTACGCCCTTGATTCTGCGTGTCTCTCTCACGCCTGCCTGAACTGAAACGGCTGTCAGATAACTGTTTTTGAATTCCTCGACATTGTCCTTGAGTATGGCGGCCATGCGGAAGGCGTCTTCTCTGAGGCGGCATTCGGCAGCGGTGAAGTCGCGGTTGTCACAGGCATCGCCCGCTGTCCTGGTGATGTTCACCGTCACTGTGCCAGGCTGCATTGTGGAGCAGAACCACGGTCCGCCGAATTCTGGCATGTGGAGTTCTTCCATCTTGCTGATCAGCAGTTCTCTTACCGGGAGGCAGTGGCAGTTCACGCCCTGTTTGTTATGATGTATGGCATCCTGCATCATCGGGGTGCTGAGGTCAACGCCTGACAATATGAAGTAGGATGACATCGGCTGAAGTGGTCTGCCCTCTGATTCCTGCATCGGTACTCCACTCATGTGAGCGAGGTCGGCATCGCCGGTACAGTCAATGAAAATACGGGCTGCAAGTGCCTCTGTGCCGTTTTTGTTGTTTATCAGCACGTGGGTAATCCTGTTTCCTTCCCTGATGCATCCGGTCAGATAGGAATGCATGTACATATCCACGCCGGCCTCGAGGACCATGCGCTGCGCCTCAAGTTTGTAGTGTTCCGGCTCGAAGGCGACATTGGCCAACGGGCTTTCTATTTCGCATCCGTCGATCTTGGCCAATCTGTTCACGAATTCCCAAGGGATGCCGCCGTTGACAAGTTTTCCGTTATATGAAAATACGCTTATCGGGTTCACGAAGCCGGCCGTCGCCATGCCTCCGAAAAAGCCATACTGCTCTACTACAGCGACTTTCGCGCCTTCCCGTGCAGCTGCTATCGCTGCAATGAAGCCTGCAGGTCCGCCTCCGCAGACGACCACGTCATAGGTCCCCGCAACAGGCGCTGTTCCTGAGAACTGAATATTTTTATTGTTGTTCATAAGACTGATCTGGTACCGTTTCAGTATTTGAATCGTTTCAAACTTTTTGCAAAGATAAATACTTTTTGAATCGGTTCAAAGTTTTTTTTGATTTTTTTTGCAAGTCGTGAACTTCGGCATAGACAGATAATTGCGGCATCGGGCAGATTTATCTGATTCCATTGCTCTCAGCGATTCATCTGATTGTAGTCCCCGTGCCAACTCTCCCCTCGGCGACTTTTCTCAGCAAATCCCTAAGGCAACCAAAACATCATCAACTCGATTTTGTCCGGAGAAAGGTGGTGTTTTACGGACAAGTTGTCAGAATGACCAATTCATCCGTAAAAAGGCGTGGTTTCACGGACAAACGCTACCTCACAAAGCAATTATAATCAGGAACAACAGAGCTACCGTCGCGAGATGGCTCGGGGCGGACTTACCGCCCTCGGTACTAGAGGGAGGGGCCCGCGATGCGGGAGGGCCTGGTCCGCCCAGAGTCATTCCGAGACGGGACGTGGTGAACAAAACACAACTACACCCGGTCGGCTCTTTTGCTGAAAGACATCCTGCCAACTCTCCCCACGGCGACTTTTCTCAGCAAATCCCTAAGGCAACCAAAACACCAGCAACTCGATTTTGTCCGGAGAAAGGGGGTGTTTTACGGACAAGTGATTAAAAATGACAACTCGTCCGTGAAAAGGTATGGTTCTACGGACAAACGTGGACTGAGTCTCCCAGACAAACGTGGACTGGGGTTTCACGGACAAAGGCGGGGTTTCACGGACAATCTGAAAAAATGATGACCTGAAAGAGCATGTCCTCCAGATCATCATCGGGAATAAACAAAACCAAAATGTTTCAACTTTGGATTAGGCCCGCTACGGGTCAGCAACTTGAAAAATCACTTCAGTCACACTTGAACGGTCCATAGATGGCCTTCACCTTATATTTATAATCAGTTGCATCAAGCAGATAGACCGAGTATTCATCACCGCCCGGGGCGACGCGGACGACCACGTGACCATTGTAGCCTGTAACATTGGCCATCATTTTCGGATTGGCAGCCACCACATCGGCCGAGATGCTCGTGAACATGAACTTCTTGTCACCCGGATAGGCATCGACTATGGAAGCGAACTCGTCAGGCCACGGCTGATGGCTCCAGAAATTTTCAGAGACAATCAGTTTCGGCTGGAGAATGGACATCATTCTCGACGACATTGACTTCCAGCTCAGATGATGATTCGCCTTCATCGCCTCGATCTTATGGCCGATTTTCTGAGCCACAGGATATGCCACCTTGGAATTGGTATCGCCGGCATCACCCAATGACAGCCAGTCGAACTTGCCATAACATAGCAGGAAACCGCATGAAGCGCCGTTCTCATAAAGCTCGGCACCTGAATAGCGATTCACAGCCGAAGCACCATTCCAGACATAACCGCCCCCGCAGAGATTCTGGACCTTGAAAGTCGGATACTTGGCAGCATCATTCAGCAGCGAAATCTGAGACTCGGAGCCCACGTCGAACTTCTCCACCTTGAGCCCCTTTTCGGAAGAGGCGTAGTTCACGAAGTTTTCATAATTCTGCACCATATCATTGGTATAAGTCGTATAGTCCGGATAGGACCTGTCAATCATCTTGTTGAACGGTACTACAGAATACAGACCGGTGATACCCGTAAGCAAATAATTCCCTGCCTGCGACTGAGGATAACCCTTCATCATCGAGCCCATATGGTCCGTATGATAATGAGTCATAAGCATGTAGTCAATGGCCTTGCTGCCAGAAGGTCGGAAATACTTGATATACCGCCCCACCGTCTCATAGGCCTTTGCCAATGAATTAGGCATCGGATCCACAGTATTGATAGTAATCGTCTCGCCGGCAGGCGTGGTGGATGTGGAAGTACCGGTAGCAATCTCACCGCAATCCACCACCAACGTCGTCCCGTCAGGAAGGACGTAGAAATAGCACTCTCCCCTTCCCGTGCATATTGCGTGGATATCCAGCTCACCTGCAGTCCATCCCGGCAGAGGTTTTCCGACAACGGCCTTCCCGTCATTGCCGTCCACGTCATCAGGAGAGGTATTGGACTTGGACGATGCACTGCAGGCCGCGAAGGCCAAGCATACTGTCAAAAGAATTATTCTCTTCATAATATTATATTAGTTTACAACCGGACGGATACAGAAACCTGTAGCATTGTTGAAACCGGAATTGAGCACCTGCGCTTCCCCGAGCTGGACACACTTTTCAGCACCCAATGAGAAGTTGAACATCAGAATATGAGCAAAACCGGACGAAGTGGTAGCCTGAGATGCCCAATACTGGCCCTGAAGTCTCGTGTGGATAATCTGAGTCGTGCTGCTGGCTGCCCTACGACCCGCCAACGGGAAGAACACACCGGTCTCGAGTTCAGTCAGACTGATTTCATTGTCAGCCTCGACCTCACGGACCCTTTCACCGGCCGGATTGGTGAACAGGAAACCCCAGACCTTGATATTGCCTCTCTCGTGGTCAGGATCCGGAACCTCACAATGACCATACTTCACGGAAGCCTTCTCATAAAGGGCATTCATCTCCTCCACGGTCGGAGTCCTGTACAGGCCCTTGGTCGCCCAATATGCGACATCACCGAACTTGGCCTTCTCGAAATCAGCAACTTTCACCTCACAGACCTGGTCCGAGAACATCATTCCGGACAAATCCGACTCAGGTTTAGGAATCGCATAAGCAGCACCGTCATTCGAATAGGAATCCTCGATACCGAACCAGTTGAAATGGTCATAGGCAGTAGCGGAAGACGCCACATCAGCACGCAGAGGCTTCCCGCTATACGGTTTTGAATTCTTGTTGAAAGCATCACGCTGATTGTAATGGTAATAGTACCACTGCTCAGGAGCAAGTTTCCAGCCCTCGCGGAAAATCGCGTCACCTCCTGCCGCATCATAGGCAAGATTCCCCTTGGCCCATTTGACCCCGCAGACCTCAACACAAGGAAGTTCGACAACTACAGGAGGAGCCTCCATCGTATAGGCGAGAGCAGGTCTGCCACCTCGGGACAATGATATGGCACGGCGCATTGTCTGAGTCGTAAGTTCCTCATTCTCGGCATTGTACGCAGTAACCACGAGCGAATCATAATCAGCGGAAGGAACCGGGACATTGAACACTGCTTTCTTCGAGGAAGCAGTCAATGTATAATGGATTCCCTTGTCGCCAAGTGACACCTCCACTCCCTCACTGCCAAGTTTGCTTACCTTCTGCACAAGATCTCCTGAAAGATTCTTGCCGGCCCCGCTGACAGTAAGCGACATGGTTTCCGCCGGAAGCTCTTTCACGGAAAAACTCACATAAGAAGCCACCTGCTTGAACTCGATATTCCAGTTATCGCCTATCGATGCCACCATAGGGATGTTCAATGTCTTTACACTTTCCGCATAATCCGAAGGAAAACGCAGAGTCACATCATCTTCACCTGCACGACCGGCCATCTCGGCAGGCCACACAGCCACATTGCCGAGAGTAAGCCCGGCGGGAATCTCACCGGTAAACTTGGCCCTTACCGTTCCGCCTGTTCCTTCCAGGTCGAAGGTCACGAAACTGCCGTCAGAGCAGGCCACGGCTATCTTGTCGCCCTCTTCCCACCTGCCATGCCCCGTAGAAGGCATTGATATCTTCGTATCCATACTCTCGATGGACGCAACGAGAGACACCTTTCCGGAACGCGACAGTTCCTCTTCAAAATCATATTTATTGTCTTTGTCATCGCAAGCCGCAAAAAGCACTGCTGCAGCAAGCATTAACCATATATTTTTCATTGTCTCAAATTTTATCAATATCCAGGATTCTGCTTCATGAGCGGATTGGTTTCCATCTCAGTCTCCGGAATCGGCCACACCTCATCCCTTCCTGTGGTATAAATCATGGTGAGGAGTTTCCTGAGGTTGAACTTGGCCCCGTTCCAAGTGGTCGTACCATCATATTTCACTACCCAGTCATCGTCAATGACAGGTTTCGCATTGGAAATGTAATTGGTCGGATTGGCCTTGGTCGAGAAGCCCGGTGCATAGACAGTTCCGTCCACCGCCTTGGCAGCAATTCCCCACCTTCTGATGTCAAACCACCTGTAGCCCTCGGCGCAGAGTTCCACTTTTCTCTCATAGCGGAGCGCCTTCCTCAGACCGGCCTGCGTATTGTCCTTCACACCCGGCATGCCGACCCTCGCGCGGACAGTATTGATATCATTGCGCGCACGTGCGAGATCGCCGCCTTCCATCTCTATATTCGCCTCAGCGTCAATGAGAAGCAACGTGGCATAGCGCATCAGACAGCAGTCCAGTTCGTCCTCCATCTTCGTACCAGTAATCTCGCTTTCCACATAATATCTGCGGTCCACGAACTTTCTCCAGAGATAACCGCCCGGACCTTTCTTGCCATTAGGACCGTACTCGCTCTTGTTGCCGTTGACATCATTGTTGTTGGTCATCTTGCCGGTATTGTAGTCCATCACCTCGGACTTCGTGACATTGAGATCATAGCCGATTCCCATCACTCTCGTGTCCGAACGCATACAGTAGAGGTCCAGACGCGGGTCCCTGTTTGCCCACGGGTTACTCCAGTCATAAAGCGGAGACTCCACAATCGACTTGCCGTCAGTGCACTGGAACGTATCCATCAGGCTCTGTGAAGGCCCGAAATACGAAGCGCCATTGGCATTTCTGGAAGAATAAGTATAAGTCATGGCGTGGATATTGGCCGCAGCCAGTTTATTGTACTGCGCAGCCCACATCCATTCCTTGCTGCCCTTCTCTCCTGCAAAACCGAAAAGATTGGAAGCGCTCGGCTCACCATCGGAAGCAGTCGCATAATAGGTAATATCCAGAGGCTCAAGCTCATACACTCCGTCAGACAGATCCATCGCAATCTTGGAGCACCTTGCGGCCTCGGCATAACGTCCCCAGTTCAGATTTATCTGAGCCTTGAGAGCATAGGCAGTCGCACGCCCGATACGGCAAGTTCCCCACTGCGCGTAAGGCCACTGGACCGGAAGATTGTCCAGAAGTTCGTCAGGAATGTCAGAGAGGATCCTGTCAATGACTTCCTCCTTCGGAGTACGCCCGTATTCGTAGTCTGTCAATGAAAGGCAATGGTCAATGAACGGAATATCCCCATAGAACTGGCATCCCATATCATAGATGTATGCACGCAGGAGCAGCAGTTCCGCCTTCAGCTGAGCGAACTCGACGGGGTCCATCTGCACCTTGATATTGTCCAGGTTGTCCAGGACAAGATGGATACGTCCTGCGATTCTGTATATCTTGGTGTAAGCCATGCCAGGCACTTTGGCAGAAGGTGTGGCAACCGATGTGACCAGACTTTCGTAGGCCGCACCGCCCACTCTGATGGTTCCGATATCGGACAACTGGTCCACCACTCTGAACGGGAACGGGCAATACTGCACTTGAGTATTGGCCAGACCCTTGTAACAAGCCAGCAGTCCGGAAAGGGCCTCATCCGGTGTGGACGGATATGTACCCGTAGAAGGACCGTTCTCGTAGAACCTGTCGAGACTGCAGGACAATGCCGTCGCTATCGTAACAATATATAATAGTATCTTTTTCATCATTACCGCGTTTTAGAATTTGATTTCAACACCGAAAGTATAAGTGGACACAAGCGGATAGTTGCTGCCGACACTTCCTGCCGTAGCACCGTCAGTACCACTCTGATAGCCGGTCTCCGGATCATAACCCTGATAATAGCCGGTCAGGGTGAAGAGGTTCGTGGCATTGGCAAAGAACATTACAGACGACAGTCTGACCTTTTTCATCCAACTCTGCGGAAGCTTGTAACTGAGCTGCAAGTTCTTGAGCCTCAAGTAAGAAGCGTCCGCCATCCAGTAGCTCGAGTTCTTGGTGTTGAGTTCGCTCGCATAACTCAGACGAGGAAATTTTCCGTTCGGAGTGGACTCTGTCCAGCGGTCCAGATGTTCTTTTCTGAAGGTGCCGCCCTGTACGCAAGGCTGCGTGAAGTAGCCGGAAAGATAGCCGTCCACCTTGCCGACGCCCTGGAACTGCGCAGAGAGTCCGAGACCCTTCCAGCCGAAGTCCAGAGTCAGGCCGTAGGTATAACGCGGAATCATGCTTCCGATAATCTGACGGTCGTCATCGGTAATCTTTCCGTCCTTGTTGAAATCCTCATAGATGAGGTCGCCAGGGTAAGTGGCCTGGTTGAACTGAGGGCAGTTGTTGTTCACCTCGTCAGCCTCTTCCTGTGTCCTGGCCATGCCGATACATTTGAGAGCATATAAAGAGTTAATGGAAGAGCCTTCCTGGTTTCGGATGACACCTGAGCCGCCTGTAGTTCCTTTCATGTCCAGAATCTTGTTCCTGACATCTGAAAGATTGGCATTCACTCCATAGGAAAAATCTCCCTTCCTGTCGTGATAGCCCAAAGCGACCTCCCAACCGATATTCATGACCTTGCCCGCATTCTGATACGGAGCGGAAAGTCCGATGGAAGAAGGGATGTCCAGTCTCATAAGGATTCCGTCCGTGGTCTTGTGATACCAGTCAGCCGTAATGGAGAACTTGTTCCACAGCACAGCGTCGATTCCGACGTCCAGCATCCTGGAAGTCTCCCAAGTGATATCTTCATTGGCAAGAACATTCAGGCCGACCATCGGATAAATTATATCATTGGCCGAAATGGAACTGATGGTAAGGTTCTGTGCAGTAGGATAATACGAATCACTGATATTCTGGTTTCCGAGTTCTCCGTAGGACGCCCTGAATTTCAGTTCAGTAAGGGTGTTCTTCACAGGGACCATAAACGGCTCCTCCGTCACACGCCATGCACCTGATACTGAAGGGAATATGCCCCAGCGGTTGCCTTTGGCAAATCTGGACGACCCGTCGAAACGGATATTGCCCTCGATGAGATACCTTTCCTTGAAATTGTAGTTGAGCCTGCCGAAATAGGAGAGCAATGACCAGCCTGCACGTGTACCGCTGTTGTTCTTGAACTCATTGTCAGCACCTGCGCTGAGCACGTCGTACTGCGGATAAGTGAATTCCTGACGATAGGCCGAAACGTTATTGTCATCCCTGGTGTCATATTCAGTACCGAGCAGGAGCTTGACGTTGTGCGCCTTGGCAAATGTCTTGTGGAATGACGCGGTAAATATGGTGTTGCCGTAAACCGTATAGTTCCTGCCTTCCGAAAGATAGTTGTAGGAATTGTTGGTTATCGATGAAATCGACCCGTAAGGATCGGAATGATATTTTACCAGGTCAATGAATTTGTGCGATGAGGACAATGTTATCCTCGGCGCATAAGTGAAGTCGAAAGTCAGCCATTTGGCAGGCTCATAGGTAAGTCCGAAAGATGCGGAAATCCTGAGCACGTCAGATTTCTGGTTGCCGCCTTCGCCGTTTTCTATCATCGGCAGGATATTGAGAGAGCCTCCTGTGAAAGGTGCATAACTTCCGTCTGACCATTTGGCAAGCATCAGCGGGTCACGCGCATTCATGAAATTGAACACTGCACTCTGGTAAGGGTTTATCTTGCGGTGGCCATAGATGGCGGACACGTCCAGACGCATCCTGAACTTGTCATTGAAATCCACATTGAGATTATTGCGGAAGTTATATCTGTCATACTTGGATGATTTGATGATACCTTCCTGACTGAGATAGCCGAAAGAAGCCATTGTACGGATCTTGCCATAGCTGGCGCTCATCGTAACATTGTGATTATGAGTCAGTCCCGAGCCCGTCATCAGAAGATTCTGCCAGTCCGTAATCGGGAAAGCATCCGGGTCCAGCCAGTTGTTCATCCTGTAATTCTTGATATATTCATCCGTGTAGATGGACTCGCCGCCGTCATGCTCCGTAGCTTCACGACTTAGTGTCATGTATTCCTCTGCATTGACCAGATCAGGCCTGGTGACAGCCTGCTGCCAGCCGACATAGCCGCGATAAGCGATCTGGGACGCGCCTTTTTCCGCTCTTTTCGTGGTCACGAGAATCACGCCGTTGGCTGCCCTGGAGCCGTAGATTGCAGATGAAGCCGCATCTTTAAGGACAGAGATTTTGTCAATGAGGGCCGCATCCAAGGAGTTCAGATCGCCCTGCACTCCGTCTATCAAAACGAGCGGAGAAGCGCTTGAGCCGCCGAAAGTACCGATACCGCGGATACGGATTGTACCGCTGTCCGAGCCAGGAGCACCGCCACCTGTGGTGACCGTCACGCCAGGCGCAACGCCCTGAAGTGCAGTGGAGCTCTGGACTACCGGACGGTTGTTGAACTGGTCGAACGATACAGATGACACCGAGCCGGTAAGATTGACCTTTTTCTGCGTGTCATAACCCACTACCACGACCTCGTCCAGGAGCTGCATATCGTCCTCAAGGACAATGTCCAGGTTATCGCGCACGCCCGGATTCATCTCTATCTGCTTGTAGCCGATACAGTTTACTATCAGCGGAGAGCCTTCCGACACGGTTATGGTGAAACGGCCTTGCGAATCGGTCACCACGCCATTGGTCCGGTTGCCCTCTTCCAAGATGGTGGCGCCGATGACTGACAGCCCGTTGGCATCCTTGACGATTCCGGTTATGGTCCGTTTCACTTTCTGCTGCCCTGTCGCAGTTTTTTGCAGGACAATATTTTTGCCCCTCAATTCGTAGGAGACATTCTGTCCGGCCACTATCTGGCTGATAGCGTCCTCGATTCGGGTGGCTTTCACGCTCACTTTGGCCCGGGCGTCGATATCGCCGGCCTCGTAAACGAATGAGTATCCGCTCCTGTTCTTCAATATTTCCATCGCTTCCTTGACAGTCACGTCCTTCAGATTGAGGTCAATCCTCTGGGCATTAGCTGTCCACGCAAGCATACTGGACAGGAACAGAATCAATGTCAATGTTTTACAATGATTCATAGTTTCAGTGTATATTATGGTTGATATTATTTCTGTTGTGGCTAAACTGTGTCGTGTACCGAGACAATGACCTGACCGGCTAGTGTCAATGACTTGCCTTAATAAAGCGTTATCACATTGCGCTCCTTGCTGTAACGGAACTTGCCGGTGGCGCTAAGCGACTGGAGCACTTCGGAGATATCCTGACGGGATGAGTTGAACGCTCCGTAGAACCTCAGACCGAACAGTTCGTGACTGCTGATATTGATTTTTACGGAATATGCCCTCTCAAGTCTGCGGACTATCTCCAAGAGAGGAGCCTCATCGAACACAAGATTGCCGGAAACCCATTCATTGACCTGATATCCGGATCTGCCCCTTGTCATTGTTCCGGTCTCTTTGTCGAATGTCACGCTCTCGTCCGGAGACATTATCAGCTCTTCGCCAGCCTGATTGCTGAGGGCGATTTTTCCCCGGGTCAATGTCACTTCCGCAAGCAGGTCCTCAGGATAGTCCCTGAAGTTGAATTTCGTTCCGAGCACGCGGACATTGAGACTGGATGAGCTTACCGTAAACGGCGTTTTTTCATCATGATATACTTCGAAGAAGCCCTCACCGGACAGGTCAACGGTCCTTTCCTTTTTGCTGACATCATATGAATACGTCAGGCTGGAACCGGCATTAAGCCAGACCTTGGAGCCGTCAGGGAGTTCAGCATAGGACTTCGAACCAGCCGGAGCCTTCACCGTAACCTCTTCATTGGCAAGGAGATTCCTGTAGGTACTGACCTGGTAAGCTTGATAGGAGACGAGTCCGAAAACGGCCAGTGCAGCGGCGGCAGCGGCAGTCCAGAGCCAAACTCGCCTGTTGCTCCGCGCCGGCCTCTTCTCCATGACCACACGTGTCTTGAACCTGCCGAACGCCTTATCAGCATCGAAAGAGCCATTGTCCTTAGCCCATTCCTTCATACGAGAAGAAAGAGCCGCCCTGTTCTCCCGGGACTCGGAAGCCCATTCGGACAATGACGCCAACTCTTCCCGAGATATGGTGTCTGAGAGAAATTTCTCTATCAGCGTGTCAATGTTTTTGATCTTCATCTATTTTATTCCTTATACTATCAAGACAATGACAACGCATGTTGAGGGTAGTGAAAATATGAATTATTTTGAGACAATAATCATGAAAACTGCAAGAAGGTATTTTCCCACTCCGTTTCTGAGGACTGTCAATGCATTCTTCATGTGATATTTGACGGTATTGACAGAGATACCGAGTGTCTCTGCTATCTCCTTGTATGTCAAACCATCAAATCTGCTCTTTTCGAAGACTTCACGACATTCTGCAGAAAGCGAGTCCAGTTCCTGCATAAGGCGCTTTTTCAGTTCTTCTTCAAACAGTTTCCCATAGATGTCGTCTTTGGAAATGGCCGTGAGCGAGTTCAGCACCACCGTATATTCGTCATCGGTCATGTCCTGATATTTTCTTCTGACCGAAGAGGCCAGATAGTTCAATGAGCGGTTTCGTACTGAGGCGAACAGATATGCCTTGAGCGATGTCTGGATTTCGAGATGTTCACGGATTTCCCATATATGAAAGAAAGCGTCATCGACAATGTTCTCCGCCTGGAACCGGTCTCTCACCAAGCCGACCGAAAATACACAAAGCGGTTCATACCAGGCCTGAAAAATGCGCTTGTACGCACTTTCATCCCCGGTTTTCAGTCCTTTGAGTATTTCCTTCTCTGAAAAGTCAGGCATCTTCTACTGATTCTCCAATGATTCTCCAAACGGTCTTCCCTTCTACAAAACTAAACATTATTTCGGAATTTCCCAGTCTCACTAAGACTTTTACGATATCCGGAGAGGGGGTGCGAGCGGAATGCACATTAAGCGCAACCTGCAAGTAACTGTGCAGCAGCTATTTAGCCATTTTCAGAGTTGTGGTTTTGCCAACTCTAAAAACAGCTAAAATGGTGATTTTCAGCGATTTATAGGTTGCGCCTAACTACTTATCGGTAAACTTTTTTCAAGACTAGACACTTCCGGCAACAACAATGGAAAAGGGCTGCTATTCCCAAATGTTCTCAGGATGCACGGCTCTGAAATCTGCGCCTGAACTCCCGGCCGAAGCATTGGCAATGAATTGTTATCAGCGGATGTTCCGTGGATGTTCCACTCTGACATCGGCTTACATCGTTCCGATTCCCATCAGCATATCCCTCAACGCCTCTGCTTCATTGGACGCATAGGGCTTTCTGGACAGGACCATACGGGCAATCTTGACGCTGTCATCGGTCTTGGTTATTTGTTGGAAGAAGGGTTTGCCGTACTCCGGCCAGACCAATTCAGCCTTATCGCCCCCATTGACCAGATCCACATAGACGACGACCACCCAACCGTGGTCGGTATCGTACTTCTTGCAGGCGTTGACCTTCATCTTCATTTCACGACCCTTCACGGTAACGGTACCTTTCTCGAAGTCCATATCGCACTTGGTGATTTCGACCGAGGGGATGCACATTTGCTGTGACAGGATGGCGTGGTCCTCATAAGAGACATATCGAGGCGTGGCGATGATTTCAATGGCCTCGACATACATTCTACCGCTGTAGTTCAGTGGGTTGGTGCTTTGGGCAGCTGCGATGATAACGCTGGCCAGTGCAAGGATGATGGTAATAATGCTCTTTTTCATTGCATGACATTTTTGATAATTGGTTTACTGTTTATTAAGTACATAGAGGTTAAGGGACTTGTCATCCAGAAACCTGCGATGCTTCTTTTCTTCGGGCTCTACCACAAGGGAGAATCCACACTTGCGTGCGACACCCAATGATGGCAGGTTTTCGGGCAAAATCTCAAGAGTGACAAACTTAATCGTCTCGTTCTGAAATAGGTGATTACAGACAACTTTTACAGCTTCAGTCATATAACCCTGTCTGCGATAATCTTTTGAGATGGCATATCCCAACTCTCGGCCATCTTGCATTCCGGTTACTGCAGGAAGCTTTATTTGGACTTCGCCGATAACGTCATCAGAACCCTTCTTGAATAGGCCATACAGAAGTATATCATCGCCTTCATTACCCCAATTAATATACTCAATTGCTTCATCAAGATTATGGCGGCGGAAATCATCTGACCACCAGGCGGTTTCCCTGTCTCCAATAGTATTAAGCAACGCTTTCGCATCGTTCTCTTCCAACGCTCTGAGGACAAGGCGCTCAGTAACAAGTGTTTCAATGGAGTTATTGTGTTGGGTATTATTCATTATTCTTCTTTTTCTTTATTACAATCCTTCTTGTCAGTGTTACCCTCGGTTTAATTTCCTTGCGGCAATCTGGGCAGAGGGTGAGCCGGTAACCTTCCAAGTTGGTGATTATGCCTTCTGTGGCACCGCAGCGTTCGCAGGTATGCCAGGAGGCCTCGATGGCCGATGCGATTTTCTCAATCATCTGCCACCATCCTATTCCGCATTCCCAGGGCATATCTGAGACTTTCCGGTTCATCTCAGCTTGGTCTTGTTTTTATAGGGCCAAAGGGCCTCGACCGCCATCATGGTGCTCCCGATGAAGTGACCCTTCGGTGCAAGGGTCGGTTCTCCTGTCTGCTCCTGATAGACCGGGATGCCATAGGTATCCTTGAACTGTTTTTCGAAGTCACCAGTTTGCTTACGGCGCAGCAGTTCCTCAAAGAGCTGAATGCGGCCGGGCCAGTAGATGGCGTTCAGCAGGACCAAGTCGGACATTGATTCAGGGTCGAAGTCGAAGAGCCACTCGCGCATCTTGTCAGATTCAAAGAAGATGGTCCCGTCCGTGGCTCCGCGACTAAAGAGTCGGAGAGTCGCCTCGTCCAGCGGATGCCAGCCCTCTTTGATAGTGAGAGAGAAGCGGTCAAGTTCGGCGGAGGTGATGATGCGAAGCTTAACGTTCGTCAGTTCGATTCCATCGAGGAAGGTGATTTCGAAGAGACCGAGCTCCGTTTCGATGATCATCTCGTTTTCGCGGCCGGAGAGAACTTTGCGGGCCACTTCAAGGCAGCCGGTGCCAGCCTCGAAGGGAATTTCGGCACCGTCGTGGACGGACTTGGTGAAGTGACTGAAGGGCAGGTCCCATTCCACAGGATTGACGCGGGTGACGCCGGTCAAGAAGAGCAAGTAAGAATCGGGAAGGAAGCTGTATCCAGGACTGACCACGATGCTGGCGCTGCGCATCTTCGCGGTCAACTCATGAAGGAGGATGATCAGGCACTCGCGGCCTGGGTCGGCATCCATCCAGTCCAGTTCCTCGGTGAGGCGGGCCTGGAGAGCTTCAATGGTGACCAGAGCATAGTGGGTAGTTTTGACGCTCTCGAGAGAGCGGTTGAGTGTTTGCAGGAGTTTTTTATTCATATTTGAAAGTTACAAGTTATCAATACGAAGTCGCATTTTAAAAAGCCTCGATTTTGGGTCCGAATCGGCACTTACCGGAAAAAACTTTTCAAAATCGGCATTGTATGTCTCTCTATCGCGCTTACAAAAACGCCAACAATTTTCTACCTTTGTAAAAACAGTTTTCCATGCCCCTGAAACTCTATCTCGACAAGCGTCAGAACAAGCACAAAGAATCCCCTATCAGGGTTGTCTGGTCTTTCAACGGAGACCGGTATCAGACCACGATGGGGTTCAGCATCCCTCCGGAGGCGTGGGATGAGAAGGAGTCCCGCATAACACCTGCCGCGTACAACCACAAGAATACACCATCCTCCACCATCAATGCCTTTATCGTTGCTATGGAGAAAGCGGTGAACCGGCTGGAGAACTACGCCCGCACCCAGTACGCCATGCTCACCAAGCCAATCGTCAAAAAGGTTGTGGCCGACGTGATTGCCGGCGGCGGCGAATACCCCTACGAGCAGGAGAAGGTCTGGAGAAAGATGCTGAGTGAGCGGTATATGACCAAAGAACGCTATTTCCAGCACTTCCGTGGAGGCAAATACAAGCTCATCGGCTTCGGCCAAGATACCGAAACACTGGAGGATGTGGTAATTTACCAAGAATTGTATGGCATGCAAAAGTATTGGGTCCGCCCATATAATATTTTCTTTAGCAAAATTAAGGGCGATGATGGAAATGAGGTGGAACGATTCAAGGAGATTCCAGCCAACGAACTTTATTAGCAAACTTAAACTCAATTTTTGATATGACACCGCAGGAAGCTATCGCAAAAGCACAGACCGAATTGAATCAGCACCGCAAAGAATGGGAACATCGGTTCATTCAGTATATGAGCCAGACAGTCGCTAATCGCGACAAAATCAAAGAGCGTCGCAAAAAGTTCCATAAGTGGGCTAATCTTAGCGTCTATTCTACTATTGGAAACGCAAAGGACAATAAACCTGTTTTCGACCTAAGATACCAAGGACAAAGTGTTGGGTCAATTGTTATACGAGGAAATGATGTCAGGCTTGTAATTAGTGAAAACCAACACAAGAATAGCAGCAACCCAAAATACTTCAATGGATACCCCAAAGAGCTTGCGGCAGGTGATTTCTCCTGGCATGATGAAGAAGCAAAGTTATTTCGGAAGTTTTTCCAAAATAACCCAGAAAAAAAGCATCACCCCGAACACAGATTGGAGAATCTGCTTTTGAAAGAATTAAGTAAGGCAAGCCGTACAGAAAAATCTCTTGCTGGAATTCAACCTGTCACTCTTGGTGGCGATATATTTTTTCAGCTGCCCACTCCATTAACAGCTAGCGGAAGTGATATTCAGTATTCTAATGGCCATGGTGGAATTGACATACTGGCCAGGAGAAAAAAACACCTTGTGGTATTTGAACTCAAGGATGAGTATAAAGCTACAGAGAACCCTGACAAGGTCATTTCGCAAGCTATTGCTTATGCTACTTTCATTGCCGAGCTATGCAAAACCGAAGCTGCTGATGATTTCTGGTCATTATGCGGGATTAATGATCCTTGCAATCGGAATTATATATTTGTTTCTGTTTTAATGCCCGACCCTAAGGATGGCTCTAAACCATTCACCGGAGAGGAAGCATCGATTCCGGGCTCGAATATCAAACTCAAACTACACTATATGTTCTTCGATAAGGAAACTATCGAGATTACCGATTCGTCTCTATGAGAATAACCATTCATCGAGGCAACCAAATTGGCGGCTGCATTACTGAAATAGTTTCGTCAATGGGAACCAGGATCTTCGTCGACCTGGGGCACAATCTTCCTAAAGGCGACGAGGAGTCTGAGGATGAATTCGCCTCGGAGGAGGCCATCGCGGACCTGATTGGCGATGCCAGGGCCATCTTTTACACCCACATGCACGGCGATCACGTAGAACTGTTCCAGTACGTGCCGGACGGGGTGGACCAGTACATCGGCCCGTTGGCACTTAATATCATGAAGGCCAAGTACGAACACATGTCTCACGCCGAGGCCTTGAAGGAAAACAGCGATAAGTGCCTGAGGAAACTGGAGCCGTTCAAGACTTACCGGAAAGGGCGCCCCATTGCCATCGACGACATCACGGTCACGCCTTTCCAGGTCAGTCATTCATCGGCCGATTCCTACATGCTCAAAATCAAGTGCGACGGAAAGACAATACTGCACACCGGAGATTTCCGAGGGCACGGTTATATGGGAGAGGGCATCTACAAAGTCGTTGACAAATACCATATTGCCGGACATGTCGATATTCTCATCACCGAGGGTACCAACGTGGACAATAACGGCAAATCCATGCGTCCCGAGTCGGCCCTGAAGGAAGAATTCAAGGAAGTTTTCCGACAGTATAAAAATACATTCATCATCTGCTCGTCCACAGATGCAGACCGTCTGGAGTCAATTTACAGCGCGAACAAAGAGTCTGCGCAAAGGCCTTTCATCGCGGATACCTACCAGAAAGACATCATCGGCCTCATCGCCCAGCAGGCTGAAGAAGGAAGACGGCTCTACCATTTCGGACCAAACAAAATTTACGGATACAGTCCCACAAACGAAAAGATGGATTATATGATGCGCCGCTATGGCTTTGTGATGCTGATACGGCGCAGTGAGAAGTTCCAGTCTTACCTAGACAAGATTCTTCCTTTCTGCAAGCCGGAAGAAACGTGCTTGGTCTATTCCCAATACCACGGCTACATAGAGAAGCGTGAGGGAAATACGACATTCAATCAGGAACTATTTGACTATGTGGAGCAGTTCCGCGAGAAAAGCTGTACAATAAAAGACCGTATTCACACATCCGGTCATGTCTCCAAGCAGGATTTGGTCCGGCTCTGCGAGCTGATTAATCCAGCGCTCATCATCCCCATTCACAAGGACGAAAAAGCTGATTTCGTTTCCATCCTACCTGACGAATTAAGAATGAAAGTCTGCGAATACGAGTACAGCAAGGACGGCATAGACATAGAATTCGATCCGCCGCAAGGTACCACGCGACCAACTGGTGTATGGCGATGGGAGCAACATCCAAAGGATACAAACTCTACGGCCAAAAAGAAAACGAACAATAATCCCGGTGCATTATGATAGAGAAACTCACCGCAGGCATGAAGTCTTGGATTAAGCAAGACCATCAGGACATCTGCGAGAGCCCCGCCGAATACGACATTCCGGAAGGATGGAAAGTCGAAACTGAGTAAGCCTGCCATTTATCGTAGAGACAAGTTGCTTGACATTGGCATTATCTGTGTGCAACTTGTCGGGTGCTTGTCGGGTGCTTGTCGGCATTCTCAAGTTCATTTGAATGAGCAGCAAGACGAATTTCATTTTGCGTAAATGTCGCATAATCACGATTTTGGCCGAGAACGGCATTATGTTTTCAAATTTTTCTATATTTGCGATATGAAGTTTTGCTAAGTGAGTCATTCAGTGAACCTTTGGTTTGCGGAATTGGGCTTATTGTGGTTTTGTTTTTCACTTAAAGAGTATTGATAATATGAAAAAGGTATTCAACCTTCTTGTCTCTTTCGTTCTGATTGCGGGATTTTCCGCTTGTAGTAAGGACGATTCAGGCAATCAGCAACAGGAACCGGAATATCCGAGTCCTACCCCTGTCCCGTCAGCGGACTACAAAGGTCTTGCGTTCATTTCTTCCGGAGAATCCACTGTCAGGCTTGCACAAGTGGGGCCCCCGTATGAAATCTCATTGGAATACAGCACTGATGAATCCCATTGGAAGCCATATACCATAGGGGAAACGATTACTTTGGCGGACAGTACATTTTTACTGTTCAGAAGCGGCGAGCATAAAAATCGCAAATTCAGTAAGGATGACGAAAATTACTATCATTTCGAGATATCCGGTCCCATCTCTGCACAAGGGAATATCATGTCATTGTTAAACAGGGATTTCTCTACTCCGCTTACAAAATATGCATTTTTCGCTTTATTTGAAGGATGCACAAGCCTGCTGTCTGCGCCTGAGCTCCCGGCAACAACAATGGAACAGGGCTGCTATTCCCAAATGTTCTCAGGATGCACAGCTCTGAAATCTGCACCGGAACTCCCGGCCGAAGCATTGGCAACTAATTGTTATCGGTATATGTTCCGTGGATGTTCCGCTCTGACATCTGCCCCGGAACTCCCGGCAACAACAATGGAACAGGGCTGTTATTTCGGAATGTTCTCTGAATGCACAGAGTTGACATCCGCGCCTAAACTCCCGGCCAATGTGTTGGCAAACAATTGTTATGGGTGGATGTTCAAAGGATGTTCCGCTCTGGCATCTGCGCCTGAGCTTCCGGCAACAAAAATGGAAGCCTATTGTTATAACAGTATGTTCGCAAACTGTACGGGTCTGACATCCGCACCTGAACTCACGGCTAAAAGATTGGAGTCCAATTGCTACCAGCATATGTTTGAGGGATGTACAAGTCTTTCATCGGCTCCGGAACTTCCGGCTACATACCTGGTAACAGAATGCTACCATAGCATGTTCAACGGATGCACAAGTCTTACATCAGCGCCTAAACTTCCTGCGACGACCTTGGATTGGGGTTGTTATAGCGAAATGTTCCAAGGATGTACAAGTCTGACATCCGCACCTGAACTTCCGGCGAAAGAGCTTATCCGCAATTGTTATCAGCTTATGTTTAAAGATTGCAGCAAGCTCCGATATGTCAAAGCATTGTTCACAACCAGCCCATCAGAAGAAACCACAAAAGACTGGCTCAGCGGTGTGGCGGCTTCCGGAACATTCGTCAAGAGCAAAAATGCCACTTGGAACGTGATTGGCGTACACGGAATTCCTAAAGGATGGAAAATTGAAACTCGGTAGCCTGTCATTTATCGTGACTCATGTCGTTTTGTTTTTTTCACTTAAAGAGTATTGATAAATATGAAAAAGATATTCAATCTTATTGCCTCATTCGTTCTGCTTGCGGGATTTTCTGCTTGCAATAAGGATGGTTCCGACAAACCGGGTCTTCCTCCTGCCCCTGTCCCGACAGTAAACTACAAAGGCCTTACGTTCATTTCTTCCGGAAATTCCACTGTCTGTCTTGCAAAAGTGGGGACTCCGGATGAAATCACATTGGAATACAGCACCGATGAGTCCCTGTGGAATCCATATACCCTAGGGGAAAAGATTTCATTGGCGGACGGCACATTTTTACTGTTCAGAGCCGGCGAGCAGAAAAATCTCACATTCAGCAAGGGTTCCGATAGTTACTATCATTTCGAGATTTCCGGTCCCGTCACTGCTCAAGGGAATATCATGTCATTGTTAGACAGGGATTTCTCCACCCCGCTTTCAACGAATGCATTTTTCGCTTTATTTGAAGGATGCACAAGCCTGCTGTCTGCGCCTGAACTCCCGGCAACAACAATGGCACAGGGCTGCTATTTCCGAATGTTCGCGGAATGCACAGGGTTGAAATCCGCACCTGAACTCCCGGCCGAAGCATTGGCATACAATTGTTATGGGAGGATGTTCCAAGGATGTTCCGCTCTGACATATGTTCCTGACCTCCCGGCAACAAAAATGGAATCCTACTGTTATAACAGCATGTTCACAAACTGTACGAGTCTGAAATTTGCACCCGAACTTCCTGCTACAAGATTGGATATGGGTTGCTATCATTGTATGTTTGAGGGATGTACAAGTCTTACATCGGCTCCGGAACTTCCGGCAACAGAGCTTGTGAGCAATTGTTATGAGTTTATGTATAAAGATTGCCGCAATCTCCGATATATCATAGGGCTGTTCACGACCGAGCCGTCAGAAAAAACGACAAAAGACTGGCTCAGCGGTGTGGCAGCTTCCGGCACATTCATCAAGAGCAAAAAAGCGACTTGGGACGTGACAGGCGCACACGGTATTCCGGAAGGGTGGAAAATTGAGACTTGGTAGGCAGTTCACCTGCAATCACCCAATGACCTTAAGGATGTTACCTGAACAACTCTGAGTGAGTTCCAAGTCGTAGCAGCTTGATGATATCGGCTGGTTCTGGTACTTCTTAAGGTCTTTCTTAAATTGACTGGTGATTTTCAGTTCCTTCATACCCACTACAATGACTCAATAAACTCCTCAAGATTATCCAGATTGATTGTTTCCAGATTCTTATCCTCTCTCGCCTCTTTCACTGCGGCCATTGTTACGGCATTAGGGGTGCGATAGACAGCATCCATAAGAACGCTCTCCACAAAATTATTCAGGCTACGGTTCTGCTTGCGTGCCTCCACCTTCAATCTCTTCAGCAATTCTGTGCTAAGCCTAAAGGCTGTCTGAGTTCTACTGATAGTCGTTTCCATCTTCTTCATATACTTTGTATCACAAATATATAACACTTATATAACATTTGCAAGAAAAGGTCTAAACTTCACATCAGTGTCCGGTAAAGAACCTTAAAAGTTCTTTGAAAACATTGAGGGCTCGGCAAATTGAGATGCCTTAACGCACTTTGTCATATCACCGCTGCCCCCAGAGGCATATAGATCATCATCTGCAGACCGCTAAACTTCATCACTTCGCATATCTTCTCCTTTATATCACGTCTTCTCTATGTCACAATGATGTTTTTTACTATATACAAATTTCCACAGCCGAATTTATAAAATGAGTGTAAGAACTTTTATTTAAGTAGACTTTGCATAAACCATTTTTAAATATGAAATATTCTTGTATTTTCAATCGGTATAATAAACTATGTGGCTTTCCTAATTCTTCCGGATATGGATTATCATATCTACAATCAATTATTAAGTTCCCGTGAATGTCTACAAAACCTACTTTATTCGAATCATCAACTACAGCCGCGATGCCTTCACTAATTGGTAAAATACAGCGATAAATTGCTGGCTGGATTTCTTTTTGTTCATAAGTATTATATAATCCCGATCTATTATTTCTTTCGAAGGAAACTATTCCGTTACAGAAAGCGCCCTTCTCGCACAATCCTCGCACTTTTCTCCCCAAGAGGTATCCTCAATGAGTGTGGCGGCATCGTTCCGGTACACGTTTGGATCGGTGAAACGCCGATTGACGAACCATATGCCTCCAGCTCCTCTTCCGACAAGCAAGACAAATCGACATTTCCAATGATGTCGCCGGCTGCGGCTATGCACCGTAATCCGTCAACCTGAGACAGGGTCGTCACCAGTGAGGAACAATGTGAAGGACGACGTGTGCAGAAAGTCCGTATTTGCACACGTGAATCCAATGACGTAGGCAAAAGATTCGATTTTGTCCACCCCGTTGCGGCAGCAAATACGTGGAGGACGCAAAGGCCACGCGGAGCGTCGGGGGCTGGGACAGAGTCCCAATGAAAAAACAAGACCAGGGCGGTAAGTCCTCTCTGGGGCAACCTTGTTGCCCTATTGCTGCCTTCTATAGAGGGTCGATGTAGCGCAACCTGCAAGTAGTTATAAATCAAGCGTTTAAGCAAAATCAGAGTTACGGTTTCGGCAACTCTGAAAACGCCTAAAGCAATGATAGTTAGAGACTTACGTGTTGCATCATGTATCCAACAATGGTAAACTTTTTTCAGGACTAGACATAGCGAAAAAGCAACGGCCGAAGAGCAACCAAGGCATCATCAGATGCCGGCCGAAGAACAGCGAAGCGTCAGGCCATGCGCTCAGGTGCGCACGAAGGCCTGATGTGCCCCCTTGAAAAGGGGGTTAGGGGGATTGAGACAAGCGGGTCCGGGTATTTGCGG